>Ga0209212_1001822_pt1 | contig 32743 bp, 21 predicted proteins | sample RifGroC2_FD_183996 | JGI IMG/M metagenome (GOLD analysis project Ga0209212, IMG submission 183996) | Groundwater microbial communities from Rifle, Colorado, USA - Groundwater C2 (SPAdes) (version 2) | ecosystem: Environmental > Aquatic > Deep subsurface > Groundwater | place: Rifle, Colorado...
GGGAATTATTCTTGGGTTTGTTGCGACCGGCTCACCCGCAAGTGAACGAGATCGAACATTTGACGCTCGACGATCAAGTGACCTTGATGAACTGGCGATGTGTGTTAACGGTTATGCAAATCAGTTCGAGCGTCTACCATCAAATCTCTCGGAATTGGAGAAAAATAGCTCGCTCTCATACTGTGCAAACAGACGTGATCCTGAGACAGGTGCTCAGTACGAGTATCGTGTGGTTACACCACTTAAGACGAGAGAGGGGTTGAGTACCGGAGCTTTTGAGCTTTGTGCAACATTTGCTCTTTCGTCAGAAACGGAACAATCTACGCGATATATGGATGTGGGTTCAAAATGGTACACCCATGACATTGGAAGAACTTGCTATCAAGAAGAAGTGAGCTTTAGAAACACAACACTTATTCCAACCTCACCTGAAAAATTTTAAGTGCAGAAGTACACAAACATGCGTACATGAGTCGCATACTCATGCAGGTTTTCTTTGACTCGGTAACTTTTACCCGCCACGGCGGGCGGGCTCGCATACTCGGTACTACGTTTGATTGCTTTATACTTGTTTGTATGGTATTACAGGTGTCCTGGGATTACCTATACAATCATGAAAAATAGAGATCAAACCTACATATTCGGTACGCATGCTGTTTTTGAAGCACTTACTCGTGCCCCAGAGACTGTACAGCATGTCTACTTTGTCGGTGGACGTGAGGCAGAAAAAATCAGAACAAAGGTTGAGGAACTATCGATCGCCTTTGATCGATGTGATGAGGACCACCTTCCGCGAGATGTCGGTAAGGATGCAGTACATCAAGGTGTGGTGGCTCGTGTATCTCCTAACAAAATACTCAAACCATACAAACCTTTTATTGAAGGTCTCACTATTACGGATGCTACCGCTCTTGTCGTCTTGAACGAGCTGACCGATCCCCATAATGTCGGAGCAGTGATACGTAACGCTGCAGCGTTCGGCATTTCTGGTGTCCTGATTCCTGAGTATAGACAAGCACCTGTTACAGGAACGGTTGTGAAAGTCTCAGCAGGAATGGCGTTTGCGATACCATTGGTTTCCATTGGGAACGTCAATACGACACTACGTGATTTAAAAGAACGAGGCTTTTGGGTATACGGACTTGCAGGGGATGGTGACACGAGTATTCCAGATGAAGATTTTACAAAGCCGTCAGTGTTCGTCCTTGGTAATGAGGGAAAGGGTCTTCGTGAAAAAACTGAAGATGTGTGTGACTTCCGACTTTCCATACCTATTGAGAAAGAGGTGGAATCTTTAAACGTGGCCTCAAGTTCTGCCGTGGTATTCTATGCGTGGAAATCCTATCATACTAAAAAGCGTGGTACAGTATAGGAGATGAAAAACTTTCTTACATACTTTTTTTGCACGCTTGGAGTTATCTTTTTTATACTCCTCTGTGTACTTGCATACCTATGGTTTGCAGACCCGTTTAATATTCGTCCCCTTATTTCACTCATGACTGCTGACTCGGAAGCTGCGGGTGAGGTAGAACAAATTCGGCCCATTGATGATGGTGCAGAAACTTCTCCAACTGAGAAAAATTCAAAGCTTTCCCCAGAGCAAGAATCCGCTCTTAGGGCAATAGGCATAAACCCTGAATCACTTCCAAGTACCCTCACTCCTGAAATGGAAGCGTGTTTTGTTGCGGTACTTGGCTCCGCACGTGTAGCTGAAATCAAAGGAGGAGGAAGCCCCACACCTCAAGAAGTGTTTGCGTCACGAAGTTGTTACGAATAACATAGCGTTCCATTTGAGACAATTTCTGTGGTATATTTTGACCGTAATGGGTAGTATGAATACTAGGACGCTAAACATTTATCAATATAACCGACGTCGCCCAAGGTGGTGCTGTTTCTAACGGGATGAAGACACTTTTAGTTGGCAATACTAAATGCCACGCAGCAACAAGACTGCAAGAGGAATTTTTAAAGAGAGGTTTGCAGTTTGATATGGTGTCACCAACAGATGTTATTTTTTCTGTTACCAATAACCAAACTTCGGTAACCGCGAATGATGGCAGAGATATTCTTGGGTACGACGTGTACCTTTTTCGTGGTTTGGGTAAACTTGCTGGGGAAATGGCGGTTATTGCAAACTACCTGCGCAAGCACAACAAGGTGATTGTTGAAGATGTTTTTGCGACCCGTGCCACCTATTTTGATAAATTTTCACCAACCATGGTGGATGATGGGATACTCGTGCCTGACTACCAGCTTATTTTTTCTTCTCACCGCAATGTACTCAATGCTGTAGAGTATCCAATCATTGCAAAAAGTCTTGAAGGTAGTATGGGGATAAAGGTCCGGTTGCTTCACAACAGGTTGGAACTTGATGACTTTGTTCAGACATTTAATTTTCCCATACTCTTACAGAAATATATTCCCATTCAATTTGACTACCGAGTAATAGTTGTAGATGGAGTTCCCCTCGGTGTGATGAAGCGGTACAACGAAGGTGAAGATTTTCTTACTGTGCGTGCTGGTGGAAGACGAGAGTTTGTAGAGCTCCCACAGCAAGCACTCGACCTTGCTGTACATGCGACAGAAGTGGCGGGGCTCTCTATTGCCGGTGTCGATTTACTGGAGCATGAAGATACGTACTATCGCATAGAGGTAAACATGTCCCCGCAATTTCGTACCTTTGAAAGGGTGACACAGATTAATGTGGCAGGTGCAATTTGTGATATGTTGCAAAGAAAATATATCCTAACAACAATAGGGTTTACGCAAACGGATGCAGTTCGAGGAGTCCAAATAAAATAGAACGAGTTGTATGAATAATACTACGAGAGATATTTTATGATGGACAACGATGAAATGCGCCGTTTGTGCAAGCCCTATCTTATGTCAGTGATAGGTCAGTAAACAAATCAACATGCTTCATTTGTTGCAGAACCATAGCGGGTAGGGAAGCAATATCTTCCCCTCCCGCAACTATTTTTTGAAGGACCTCTCTCTTGGGTACACCTGACGCAAAAACGATGGCATGTTCAACATGTCGTGTAAGGTACGTGACCGTTGTCGTGATTCTTTTTGTATACGGATTTTTATTCGGTGATGCCTCATACCCAACTGCACATTTTGTTTCATCAAGGAATAGTTTTGCAAAGCCTTTCGTATCTTCAGACATAGGCAAAATTCCTGATGTGTGACCATCAGGTCCAATGCCCATAGTTGCAATCACTATGCCATCTCGATGAGCAATGTGCCAATGTTTAAGCGCAAGATCGAACCGCTTTGCCGTATCTTCAAGTGTCTCGTTTTCACGAGGACGTGGGTCAAGAATATGTGTTCCGTGTTCCACTGCTTGTGCAAAAAGTGAGGTTCGTTCGAGTACAGAAAAATTACTTTCATCATCAGCAAAAGTGTATCGTTCATCGAGTACAGAAATGGTGTGAAGAGGAGAAAAAATCTTGGCGTGTAGGTAGTTTACAAGTGCTATTGCACTACCCCCTGAAAAAAGAAGTAGCGTATGTTTTTCCTTGTGTTCCTGAAGAGCTTTCTCTAGCGCGTCTCCCGCTTCGTCCATAGGTGACCCACTTACATGGAGTGATAGCATACTATGATTGTTTCCTTTCCGCTGGCAGGCAGGTCTTGCTCGCCTGCTGGCGGGTCGCATCATGTCCACCAAACTGGTTACGCATAACCGAGATAAGTTGACCTTGATAATTGGGACTTACACAACTTTTTGTTCGGGCGGTAAGTGCTCCTTCAATGACGTCAACCGAAATTCCCATATCTTTTGCTGTCTCGACAGTCCAGAGACCCTCTCCGCTTGCTTGTGCACTTCCGGTAATCGGTCCCAAGTCTTCTCCGTACATCTCGAACCCCTTTGAGAGCCATCCAACAAGGCGTGACTCTATGACGCTGCCATGGTTGTAAAGGCGTGCAACTGTAGTAAGTGGAAGTGGTTTTTCAAACTGGGCTTGCCGTAATATATCAAAACCTTCCGCAAGAGCTTGCATCATTCCATACTCGATTCCATTATGTACCATTTTTACAAAGTGCCCCGCACCCGCGCTTCCGACATGTGTGTAGCCATTTGGAACTGCAAGATCTTTAAAAAGGGGTTCGTAGGCATTGTAGTGCTCTTGTTTTCCACCTACCATGATACATGCACCATCTTTTGCACCTTGAGGCCCACCACTTACTCCCGCGTCTAAAAAAGCAACGTCCATGGCCTCAAACTCTTTGTGGCGACGTATCGTTTCTTTAAAAGGTGAGTTACCGCCTTCAATAATGGTGTCACCTTCTGCAAGATGGGGTTTTAATTCCTCAAGCACGCTTTCAACGACCTGATGAGGTACCATAAGCCATAGTGTTCTAGGTGTTGGAGTGTTTTCTATAAGCACACTCAAGGAGTTCACTACTTTTGCCCCCAGTTTTTCTGTTAACGCTCGTGCTTCAGGGGAAGTGTCAAAAGCAGTGACCGTATGTCCTCGACTGATAAGTCGTTCTACCATGTTTCGTCCCATTTTGCCGAGCCCTATATATGCAATGTTCATAGTGTCATCTTAATATTACTGTAACAATAATGATTCCTCAATCTCTTTTTTAAGTTTTGATTCTGGTCCGAAACTTCCAGAAGCGTACGAAAGTGGCACAACGTCCTCCCATAATTCAAGTATGGCAGTGATGTATTTCCACGCTGCATGTTGCTCTTTGTTGCTCACAAACAAGGTCTGGTCACCGCAGAGTGCATCAAAAAGTACTTCTTCATAGGGGTCTGAAATAAGTTTTCGATCTTCTTGAGGTGTCGTTGTGCGGTCAAAGAGTAATTCTCTTGGTTGCAATTCGTACTTAAGGCCCTGCTTGCGAACCCAGAACTGTACAGAAATTTTTTGTTCTGGTGAGATGGTGAAGCGAACAATATTTTGGTGGTTATGTTTTTCTCCTTCATTACAAACACAGTTTTTTGCAGAGCGAAATCGTACCGTTATTGCCGTTTCACTTTTTGAAAGTGATTTGCCGTGCTCTAAATAGAAGGGAACTCCTTGCCATCGTGGGGTATCAAGGAACGCTTTCACCAAAAAATATGTTTCAGTTTTTGAGTTTTTTTCTACGTCTTTCACGTATTGATACCCTTCGTATTGCCCCTTCACGATATCGGTCAAACTCTCACGATGTGTTGGTATACGCAATGCTTCTAAAATTTCTGCACGTTTTTGGCGCAGATTAGAAGCTTCAAGTTTCTCAGGGTGGTCCATGGCTATGAGAGTAAGCATTTGAAGAATGTGATTTTGCCCAACATCTCTGAGTGCGCCAACTTTGTCAAAAAAAGCTCCTCGGGTAGTGACGTCGATAGTTTCAGAGAGAGTAATATAGACAGCTTCTATGTACTCATTGTTCCACTTGTCCTCAAAGAGCACATTTGAAAAACGGAATGCAATGATATTTTGGAGTGCACTTTTAGCGAGGTAGTGGTCAATACGATAAATTTGTTCCTCGTGAAAAAGTTTATTCAGTTTCTCATCAAGATACCGTGCGTTTTCGAGATTGGTGCCAAAAGGTTTTTCAACCAAGATGCGTGTCCATCCATCTCCAACCATACATGGCTGTTCCAGTTTGACGTTGGCTAATTGTTCAAAAATAACATCATAAAATTGTGGAGGCACAGCGAGATAAAAAAGTTTACTCGAACAAGTGCCTATGCGCTCGTCGTAGGCTTCTAGGATTTTTTTTGTGCGCTCAAATGCTGCAGGTTCATCAAAATTTCCCTGTGTGTATTCAATAAGATTTAGAAAATTCTCAATGCTTTTTTGCGTGTACTGCTTGCCTTTTGCTTCTATGTGTTTTCTTACGAATTCTCGATATCCTACTGTATCATGAGAACTTCTTGAGAAGGCGAGTATGTAAAAACGTTTTGGAAGGACGCCTTTCTCGAATAAATCAATAAGAGCTGGTAAAAGTTTCTTTTGAGCCAAATCACCTGTTGCGCCAAGCAGGATAAATGCGGTTGCATTTTGAATTGTGGCGCATCGTCCCATGTGTGCCTAATACTACCATGGTATTTGCGCATTTTCACGATAGACATGTAATGGGACCTACACAATCGGCGCATTTCTTCGTTGCCCTACACAAAATGTCTCTCGTAGTATTGTTCATACAACTCGTTTCATTTTGCTTGGGCGCCTTGAAATGCATCCGTTTGTGTAGGTCCTCCGCTATTTAAACTATGTAGGTTAGGGTAAACCATGAATGGTGCAGGGTGGGTTTTAATGGAGTACCCGTGTATACTGATAGCCATGAATGCGAACAAAGCTAGCTTACTCGGTGTTTATGTTGTTGTCCTCGGAGCAGTTTTTGTGGGTGGAATATATGTGGGACAGAACCAACTTTCCGAGTCAGAAAAAGTTTCAACCCTTGATAATATTCAAGGAGATGTACTGACTGCACAAATAGGAGGTGCAGGTGAAAAGTTTGACTTTACACCGTACTGGAGAGTATGGAATACGCTTGAGCGTAAGTTTATTCCTTTCGGAACGAGCACTGCGGAAGAAATTCCCGCAGAGGATAGGGTGTATCGATCTATAGAGGGTTTAGTAGCGAGCTACAATGACCCATACACTGTATTTATGCGTCCTCAAGTTTCAGAAGATTTTAAGATTGCGACCAAGGGTTCACTCGAGGGCATCGGTGCAGTTATAGGTGAGCGGGATGGCGGACTCGTGGTGGTGGGACCACTTACAGGATCGCCCGCTGAGTCAGCAGGACTTGTCTCGGGCGACAAAATACTCAAGATAGATGGCGTGGAGACAGGTGGCATGCTTGTTGATGATGCAGTTAAGCTTATCCGTGGGGAAGGTGGTACCGAAGTGGTGCTCTCCATGCAGAGTGAAGGGCAAGAACCTCGTGATGTCTCCATAATTCGAGGAACGATAGAGATACCTTCTACAGCCCATACGGTGATAGAACGTGAAGTGCCTGTAATTGCTGTAGCTTCAAATAATGACACGCCAGATGGTACTCCAGCTTCTACAGAGCCATCTCTTGAACCAGCTGAAACAGAAGTTCAAGATTTTTATTTTCTGCAACTTTTTAGTTTCTCTCAAACATCAATCGCTTCTTTTGAAAGAGAACTTACCTCTTTTGTAGAAAGTGGCGCATCATCACTTATTCTTGACTTGCGGGGAAATCCTGGTGGATATATTGAATCAGCCATACAGATAGCGAGTTGGTTTTTACCCGATGGTGCAGTCGTGGTGCGTGAGTATAGTGGTCCAGAAAAGAAAGAGATTGTACACACTTCGCACGGAAGGATGTTATTTAAAGAGTCGGTTCCGCGTGTAGCGATATTAGTTGACCAAGGAAGTGCTTCTGCTTCTGAAATTCTTGCGGGAGCACTACAAGAGCATGGTGTTGCGACACTAGTCGGAACCAATACTTTTGGAAAAGGTTCCGTGCAAGAACTTGTAAGTATTACTGACGAGCTGTCGCTTAAGGTGACCGTTGCTCGATGGTATACACCAAATGGTGTCTCTATCTCGAATGGGGGACTAACACCTGATATACAAGTTGATCCAAAGTCAGCAACATCAAGCGACCCTTGGGTAGATGCGGCTATTGACTTTCTTGCTTCATAATAGGACCTACGCAAACGGCGCATTTCATCGTTGCGCTACACAAAATACTGCTCACCGTACTATACCCATACGCTTCGCAGTATTTTGTTTGCGCGCCTCGAACTGCATCCACTTGCGTAAGTCCTATAACTGCAAATGGATAGTATACGTGGTAGAATTACTAGATGAGACTCACACACGTAACACTAGCAGTAGCAAGCGGAATTGCACTCGTGGGGATTATGGGAATGGTGTATATTGCGAATACTCAGGCTGTTCCTCAACAGGAAGTAAAAAGTACACCTATAACTACTGACCAAACTTCTCCATCAGACGTTCAAAACCTACCTGATGAATTAGAAGAAAAACCATTCGTAGAGGATGCTATTCGTCCTGGAGCAACACTTAGTCTGCGGGACCAAAACCTGCAAGAGGTGCCACCGTATATATTTGAACGTCTCAATATCGAAAAACTTGATCTGTCTCACAACACGCTTGAAGGAGCACTTCAGGCAGAGATCCGATTTCTGTCCGAATTAGTAGTGCTTGACCTCTCGTACAATGCGTTTACAGGAGTACCTGCAGAGATAGGTCAATTAAGTAACCTAAAAGTTTTGAATCTTTCCCATAACAACCTTACCGGTTTGCCCTACGAAATAGGTAATCTTCAAAACCTCACACAGCTTGATCTTCGAGGTAATAGCGCTGTTTCCAAAAATGACATTGAAATAATTCGCGCACGGTTACCAGAGTCAACACAAATACTTGTTGACTAGCAATATACAAGCAAATCATTTTACAGTTGAACTACAGGGCAAGCCCGCACACATACAAAGGTCTTGTACTAAAACACCACCTCTTTAAGGTGGTGTTTTAAGTACGCGCTTCGCACAAGACCTCTGTGTGTGTGCGGGCAAGTCCAAACCCTTCTGGCAGAGGAAGCTCATCGTCAGGTTCGAGTTCATGAGGAACAAGCAAGCTTACGCTGAGCATCAGTAAAAAGCCGATGCAAAAAGAAATACCATACTGCAGGTATTTTTTTTCTTTACGAGCATGGAAAATAATACTGGGACCAAGATCACGGAACAGCACGTACAAAAAACCCCCAGCAGAAAAGGCAATAAGCGGACTAAAAAAACGTTCAGTTGCCACAAGTATCGATGCAAGAAGTACACCAACAAGAATAGTGGATGATACGGCAAAGTTCCATAGAAGCGCTTTGCGTGCTGTGTACCCTGCTTCTTTTAAAATAAAAAATTCTGATATCTCCTGTACTATTTCATGCAGAAAAATACCTGCCGCGGTACCAAAGCCGACAACAGGGGAAACTAAAAACGCGGGTACAAGGGTGAGCCCATCGTGTATGTTGTGTACCGCATCTACCATCATCATTCTTCGAGCATCAAGGATGCCGTGCGGGTGGTCACAATCTACCTCGTGGTGGTGGTGTGTGTTTTTCGGCATGAGTCTTATAACGCCTTCAAGGAGTACAGCTCCAAGAAAAAACGCAAATACTGTAGTGTACGTAATCCCACCCTCATGGACTACTTCAGTGAGTAGTCCATAAATAATTACCACAAACACTCCTGCTGCAAGGGCAATCAAGTAGCGTAAGCGTGGTGCAAGCCATTCACCAATAGTTTTCCAAGCAAAAATAGCCCCACTGAGTGAAGCGAGCATTATAAAGATTGCTGAAATCAGTATGAGTGAAATGTTCATATGGATCGATCTTATAGAGCAGTGTAACCTAATTTGTCATGTATGCCACTATGAGATAGTGTATAGAAACACAGTAGTCGTAAGCATATCTTTGGTAGAGAATAGTAATTTTTTGTAAGATGGTTCATAATGGAAATATAAAATACCCGACTATTAATCATTTAACCGGACAGTCAATGAAAAACTTTCTTGAAGAATTTAAGCAGTTTGCCATGCGAGGCAACGTGGTTGATTTGGCAGTGGCTGTGGTGGTGGGCGGTGCTTTTGGTAAGATTGTCACTTCGCTCACGAATGACATCATCATGCCTGTGATTGGGTATATTACAGGAGGAATTGATTTTAGTGATTTACGTTGGACGTTGAAAGAATCGGTGAATGATGCTCCTGCGGTGACGGTACAGTATGGATTTTTTATAAACTCTATCATCACCTTTCTCATTGTGGCTTTTGTCATTTTCCTCGTCGTGAAAGGTATGAATGAAATTCAAAAACAAAAAGATTTGGTTATTGCCAAAACACTAAAAAAGGCTCAAAAAGAAGAGGAAAATCAAAAGAAAGAATCTGAAGAAGAAGAGAAAGCTTTACTATCTAAACAGGAACAGTTGCTTACAGAAATTCGAGATTTGCTTTCAAAAAAATAAATATTCCTCCTTGCGTGTACTTTATTAAGCATGAAAGCTACAGCAGTACAAAAAGCGTTACAGGGATACGCAACGAAAGAGCGAGCAAAAAGCAATGCGTGGTTTTTTAAAACAGGGGAAGGTCAGTATGGTGAGGGAGATGAATTTATAGGGGTCACGGTGCCACAACAACGTTTGGTAGCAAAACAGTTTGTGAATCTGCCGTATACTGAACTTAAAAAAGTACTTACAAGCAAAAAGCATGAGCACCGGCTTACTGCGCTCTTGATTTTAGTACAGAAATATATGCACGCGGAAAAAAAAGAACAAAAGGAAATAGTTCGTTTTTATTTTTCTAATATCGAGTATATAAATAACTGGGATCTTGTTGACTTGTCCGCGCCACAACTTGTTGGCAATCATGTGTATGTGTATGGAGGTGTGCAAAAGTTGTACTCGTTTGCTCGTAGCAAGAACCTTTGGTACAGAAGGATAGCCATTGTCGCAACCTACTCTTTTATACGGAGAGAGCGTTTTGAACCAACACTGCTAATTGCAAAAATACTTTTGCAGGATAAGGAAGATCTTTTGCACAAGGCAGTAGGATGGATGCTACGAGAAGTGGGCAAAAGAGACGAAAAGGTTCTAAAAGATTTTCTTACTGAGCACAACTCACGTATGCCACGGACTATGTTGCGGTATGCAATAGAACGTTTTCCTGAATCTGAGCGAAAAAAATGGCTTAAAAAAGATAAAAGCCTTGAGTCCTAGAGCCGAGGGCCTTGAGTAAAGAATACGAAAGAAAAGAGTTGAGACTTAGATTAGTAAAATACTGTAATTAATACTAGTGAGAATACTAGTATTTTATTTGTGTCCGCTCAGGGCATTAAACTCTGGGCTCTTTTCTCAGGGCTCATTACTCTGCTATTTTGAAAGATATATCTCATCCGAAACGTAGTACACTAGGAAGACTGTGGCAGATTGTACCGGACAGACCGACGAGGAAATAATGATTCGCGTGAGTACTAGTCGCGAAGCTTTTGGGTGCATTGTTGACAGATATGAAGAAAAACTACTTCGATATCTGAGACGCATTATGCCAGGACTTGGTGAGGATGCGTATGATGTTCTTCAAGAAGTTTTCATAAAAACGTATGTCAATGTAAAGGGTTTTGACACAACACTTTCGTTTTCTTCTTGGATATATCGCATTGCCCATAACGAAGCTGTAAATTGGTTGCGCAAGAAAAAAGTTCGTCCACTAACCACAGAACTTGGAGAAGATGATTTTCAAACATTTGCGGAGAGTTTGGAAGTGTCACATGGTACCCATGAGCAGGCGCTTACAAAAGATGCTGTAATGAGAACTCTTTCACAAATGCCTGAAAAATATTACACCGTTCTTGTACTGCACTTTCTTGAAGGGAAAAGCTATGAAGAAATTAGTGACATCCTAACCACACCAAGTGGTACTGTGGCAACACTGATACATCGCGCAAAAAAACAATTTAGCACTATTCATGAAAAACACCATGATTGAAAAGCAATACAAAGATACTGAGACGCCACACTTGAGCAAAAAGATTCTGGATCTGATTGAACAAAAAGGTTTGAGTCCAAAACCGAAATGGCACTTCTTTGTTCGTGAGTGGGTGGTGTGGGGAATGGTAGGTGTGGCACTGCTTGTCGGAAGTTTGGCAACAACGCTTACGATATATATTGGAAACACTTCACGTTTTATGGAACGTCATATATTTTTTTCGGACCTATTGTTTCTTTTTCGCTTGGTGCCGTTTCTGTGGTTGTTGCTCTTGTGTATAGCTATTTTTTATACGGTTTATGCAGTCCGCGAGACTCGACGTGGGTACAAGTGGAGCTCTTCATGGCTTGTAGCCGGTGCGGTTGGTGCAAGTATTTTCATAGGCGCAAGCGCTCATGCTCTAGGAGTCGGTGAGGCGATAGATCGGTATTTGCTCACAGAAATGCCTCTCTATAGACCACTTACGAATTTTCACCCAAAAATGTGGATGAACATGGAACAGGGTGTTGTTGCGGGAACGGTCACTGTTGTTGGGGAAGAAACATTTGTGTTGCAGAAGCTGGATGGAGAGGAAATTAAGGTTATGGTTATTTCTGAAATGGACATGCGTTCACCTGATGAGCTCCATGAGGGCATGCGTGTTCGAATAGTCGGCACGTCGACCATAGAAGGAGGAGAAACTGTCTTTAAATCAACAGCAGTTGAGCCATTCCATGGGCGTGGTGGACCACTGTTCAGGGGCGCACGATTACCCCCGCCTCCCGACATGAAAGAAAGGTAATACGTCGGACGTAGTAGACAACAGACTTACACAAACGGCGCATTTCTTTGTTCCCCTGCACAAAATGTCTCTCGCAGTATTGTTCATACAACTCATTCCATTTTGTTTGGGCGCCTCCTCCTTCGCTCTTGTAGGAGCTACGGCGGACAAGACGAACTACATCCGTTAGTGTGAGTCCTTTATACGTGGATTTTAAAAATTAGAATATCCAAATTATATGAAAAAAAATACAACACTAGACGCTCGACTACTTAGCTTTTCCGCAGTTGCGGCTATTATTGGAGCAGGACTTGCAGGAGCAGTGGGAGTTTCTGCATTTTATGACACAAACACCATAGGATTTCGTAGTCAGGTAAGCGAAGAAACACGTGAAGCGTTCAATCAAGCGCTTGAAGATGGTGACTATGAGGCATGGTTGGAAATGGCGGATAACCAGTGCCGACAAGGACTATCCGAGGAACGTTTTACTGCAATGTCGGAACGACACAAGGAGCAAGTGAAACGACATGAGGAACTAGAGAAAATTTTGGACGAAAATGATTTTGAAGCTTGGTCTGATTTTATCTCTGAGTCTAAAGATTGGGGAAGAGGGGAAATACGGGAAGTAGTAACAGAAGAAAATTTTCCTACGTTTGTTGCAATGCATGAAGCGATTGAAGCAGGTGATGCAGATAGGGCAAAAGAACTTCGTGAAGAACTGGGACTTACTGTCCGCACTCATGATGGTCAAGGATTTCAGAACAAAGGACAACACAGAGGAATGCGAGTAGGTTTATAAAACTAAAACATATAGAATTGTTAAAGAAAAATAACACGAGAGAATCTCGTGTTATTTTTCTATTTTCTTGGGACCAAACAGGCATTTCTTATAAGTAATTTTTGACATAAAACCTAGGAATTTCAATGTGGAAAATGTATGGAAAGGCTGTTGTGACTCAGTGATACAATATATGTGACAAATTGCGCGATTCGGCTGCGTTTTTTCGTTTGTATATGTCGACGTCATCACGAAATTATCACACTCATAACCATACAGTGATACTCAAATCAAGGGTTGTACCTGCGTCGACAAACCATAAAAGTGGCTCACTATCAGGTGATTCTAGCGTTGCTATGCATTCAAAGCCAAAGCCACCGCCACAGGTATCCCAAAAACTATTTCAGACGCCTTCAAGGGAGCCTCCTCGTACGCGCGTATCACCAGAAACTTTTTATGAGTACAAGTCACCTGCAAGTAGTTTGTTGGTTCGTTTTGGTCTTGACAGCTACCTTGGTCGCATGGTGACACGAATTTTGATAGCGCTCATACTTTTCCAACCTGTGTACGTAGCAATGGGAATGGAGCTTGAAGATACAGCGAGTATATCTCCATCTGGAACAACGGAAGACGAAGGTGGTGTGAACAGTGATGAAGTGGAAGAAGTCACTGAGGCAGAGGATTTTGTGGTTCCGGACGTGGATATTTCTGAAGGAGAACAGGCAGGTGTTGAGTCAGAGGAAGTGGCTAGTGACGATGATGTTGCAGATATTGTTTCTGAAACTTCCGATGATGATATGGGTTCTTTGGATACTGACACAACAGATGATGCTCTTGATGAAGAGACAACTTCTTTGGATGATGATGCACCCCTCTCAGATGAGTCTGAGGAAGGAATTGAAGAAGGTACTACTGAGATTGAGAATACAAGTGACGGTGGGTTTGATGAAGGAAATGTTGATGAAAACGACGTCGATTCCGATGTCGGAGTTGGGTCTCTTGAAGAAATCGCAACAACAAGTGACGAAATAGTTGGCGTAGCAGAGATACCTGTGGTGCAAAACATTGAGAGTAAGTACGTCTTTGGGGAGGGAGATTGCACCTTAGTGTCTGAGGGAGAATTTTACTGTGTTGCTGCAGGTCCAGAACGACAAGTATCCTCAGGTGATCCTCGAGTTTATGCTGAAAAGGACCGAGAAGGTGACAGGGAAATTTTTTACTTTGACGGTGTTGAGGTACAGCGCATTACCAACAACAGCTATGATGACTTCGCGCCCGTTTTTGACGATGAAACGCTTCGCATTGTTTGGCAAGCTATGTTGAATGATCGCTTGCAGATAATGGTGCACGACGTTCCTACTAACACCACACGTCAAATTACCACCACCCGAGAGAACAGTAGTAACCCAAGCATAGCTGGCGATACAGTAGTGTGGCAGGAGTGGATTGGTACGAATTGGGAAATCATGATAACTGATATTGATGACATAGGACAGGAATTTGAAATAGAGCAACTTACGGACAACATGGTGCACGATATGTTTCCTGCCGCTTACGATGGACTTATCACCTGGCAAAGTGAACGAGGATCTTCTTGGGAAGTTGTGGTGTATGACTTGCATACCGAGAAAAAACAAACGCTTGAGAAAAATGAGGGAACGAAGTATGAGAACCCACGCTTTGTGCTTTTGTTTGACTCAAAACATGACAATGGAGATATTGAGACGATAGGATATGATCTCGATACGGGTGAAAAAATGGAACTAGGTACTCGAGCAAATCCGCAACCTAAAATTCCTGCAAGTCCAAAAGATGAAGCTCCTGATGCTATACCTCGAGAGGAAAAAATTGAAGACGTAGTTGTTGTGAATGATACTGAAGGTGATGGAGGAGGAGATGGTGATGATGGAAATACGACTACCTTAGGTAGTGTAAATGATAGTCAGGTTGCTACAGCGAGCGGGACTACCCCCGTTGTTTTTGACAACGTGATTGAGTTGTCATCTATCGATTAATGAGACATGAAGAGAAAAAGTTTGAAACAAGTGTTTTTTTTTCACCTGACGAGACATGCTCGTCTTGTTCTTGTTATGTGTGTTGCAATAGCACTCGTTGTTGTATTCCGTGATGACGTAACCAAGTTTTTAGGGATTGGTCGTATTCAAGCTGCATCGTATCAAATGCAAACTGGATATTATGTTGGAGACGGAAGCTCAAAAGAAATATCAGGACTCGGTTTTATACCTGAGATGGTTATTATTACTCCTAATACTACGGCAGGAACAGGAGCTGTATTAAAAACTACAGCTATGCCACAAAACAACGTGGCATATTTGGGAGTAGCAACAGCGGATGATACTACAGCACAAGTTCAATTGACTGATGATGGGTTTATTGTCACCGGTGAGTTAAGTAACAGTATTAATGTGGTACATACGTGGGTAGCATTTAGTGGGTCAGATTGTAGTGCGGGTGGACAATTATGTATTGGTGCATATACAGGTTCAGGAGCTTCTTCTAATGCTATAGAAACTGGATTTACTCCTGATCTGGTACTTGTAAAACAATCGACAGCAGTTCCTGCAAGTTGGCGTTCAAGTGTTATGCCAGACAACTATGGACAATACTTCATGGCTACGGCTGAAGATGCCACTGGTGGACTTTTCTCAACACTCGATGCTACAGGATTCACTGTAGGAAACACGAATAATGCTTCAGGTGGTTCTTTTTATTTTGTCGCATTTAAAGAAGCTTCTGGTGCTATTGATGTTGGATCGTATGTAGGAAATGGAGTTGACGCTACTAGTATTACAAGCGTTGGTTTTAAACCGAACTGGGTTTTTTTGAAACAAACTGGAGCTGTGGCTGGAGTTCATAACAGCACAGAATCGTATGGTGATAGTACGTCATATTTTACTGACGAAGCAAATATAGTTAATGCGATTCAAGCTCTTGAGTCGAATGGTTTCCAAGTGGGAACGAGTAATACATCAAACGCAGATACCCTTACGTATTACTATGCTGGATTTGGTGGAGCAACTGACCCAACAGGAGAAGGGTCATTTTCTTCGGTTTCTGGTTCGTATATTGGAAATGGAAATTCGCAGGTCATTTCAAATCTTGGTTTTAAGCCTGATCTGGTTATTGTTACTGCCAGTAGCACTGAATACAGTGTTTTTTCTACAGATATGATGGGTAGTGATTCAACAGCATACCTTGGTAATGACACAGCAAATTTTGCAGGAGGTATTACAACACTTTCCCCAAACGGTTTTACTGTCGGGAGTCATAGTACCGTTAACCTAAACGATGTTGAGTATCATTGGGTAGCATACGGAAATGCGTGGAATCCAGAAACACAAACAGGTGCCCAAGATTTTATTGTGGGTGCGTACTATGGAAATGGAATAGATACTAGAGATATTGCACGACTGCCATTTCAACCTGATATGCTTGTTATAAAACGCAATGGTGCGACACAAGGTGTATGGAGGAGTAGCGAACATGTTGGAGATACTGCAAGTTTTTTTCATGCCACAGGAGATGTTGCAAATACCATCCAAACACTTACTTCTGATGGATTCCAAATCGGCACTACCGAAAATGTAAATACTGAAAGTGAACTGTATTGGTATTTTGGTTTTGCTACAGGTACTCATTTTTCAGTTGGTACGTATACAGGTACTGGTGAAGAAAGGGTTGAAACAACCTCTTTTCAACCTGATCACGCTTGGATAAAAACGTCTGGTGCAACACAAGGAGTTATGCGTTCAAGCACGGTTACTTCTTCTTCATCATTTCCTTTTATAAATACTGCACCTGTTTCTGGAGGAATCACTGGTTTACCTGTAGAGGGGATGTTACTAGGAGCTTCTGCAGAAGTAAATACAAATGGTGAGACATATCGCTATGTGACTTGGAGGGACACTACAACATTAGGAACTGCAACCTTTGCTATGCAAACTGGGTATTACGTAGGTAACGGGGGAGTGAAAAGTATTAAAGGTATCGGTTTTACTCCTGATGTGGTTATCCTGAAAGCTGACACTACAGCTGGGGCAGGGGCAATGCTCAAAACGACAGCAATGCCACAAAATAGTACAGCATACCTTTCAGGGGCAATTTCAGACGATACGGATGGAGCAATAATACTCACAAGTGATGGGTTTCGTGTTGCGGGTGATGATTCAAATACAGTAAACAGTAGGTATACATGGATTGCTTTTTCTGGAAACGATTGTTCTCTGAGCGGACAGATGTGTGTACTACAGTACACCGGTGATGGCACAGCACTCAAGTCTTTGCCGACAGGTTTTACACCTGACTTAGTACTCGCAAAAAGTGCTCTAGCTAACACACCTTCTTGGCGTTCAAGCACTATGCCAGACAACTATGCACAGTATTTTACTGCAGCTACTCAAAGCACTTCAGGGTTACTCTTTAAAACACTTGATGCAACAGGGTTTACTGTTGGTAATACGAATAACACACTAGATGAACAATATCACGCCGTCGCCTTTAAAGAAGCTTCAGGTGTTGTAGATGTTGGTTCATATGTTGGCAACCTGACTGTTGGGAGAAGTATTGCTGGTTTTGGATTGAGTCCTGATTTTGTGTTTGTGAAGAATGCAGATACTGCGGTATCAGCAGTATATTCTGTGGAAGAATCGTATGGTGACTATACAAGTTATTTCACGGATACAACCAATGTAAGTGACGCAATACGAAAATTTGAGACAGACGGTATACAGGTTGGAAATCACGCCACCGTGAATCAAAATGGAAACACGCACTATTTTGCAGCTTTTGCTGGTGCGGGATCTTTGCAAAGTGTTGGTACGTATGTAATGAGCTCAGGAACCTATGTTGGAACAGGGAATGCTCAAGTTTTTTCTGAATTAGGTTTTTCTCCAGATTTAGTGATTATTAAAGCAAACACGTATCAGCCTGGTATATTTTCTACGCGTGTAATGGGAGGTGACTCATCTTCTTATCTTGATTCTGCCGGAGTTAATTTTAGTGGAGGAATTACTGCCCTTCTTTCTGATAGCTTTACGATTGGTACAAGCGCAACTGTGAATTCTCCAGGAGTCACGTACTATTGGACTGCTTTTGGAAATGCTTGGAATCCTGAAACAAACACAGGAGCATCTGATTTTGTTATTGGTGCATATACAGGAAATGGTCTTGATTCGAGAAATATTTCTCGATTACCTTTTACCCCAGATATGCTTACCGTAAAACGCAATGGGACAACAGGTGGCGTGTGGCGAACGTCAAGTCATGTAGGAGATAGTACCAGTCTTTTTACCGCTACAGCAGATAACACAAACAGACTACAAGCTTTGAATACAAACGGTTTTCAGATAGGAACAGACGCAAGTGTTAACACTGCAGCTAACACGTATTGGTATTTTGCATTTGCTACCTCAAGTACTTTCACTGTTGGTACATACGCTGGTACAGGAAGTGCACAAAATGTAAATGTTGGGTTACAGCCCTATCAGATATGGGTAAAAGGTACTGGAGCGACACAAGGTGTTCAGCGTTTTTCAGAAATGACTGGTGATGGAGCATTACCGTTTGTTAATAGTGTTTCAGTAACTAATGCTATTACAGGAATTCTTTCAACGGGCTTTTCTGTAAATACCGCACCTGAAACAAATACACTTTCAAGTACGTACTACTATGCAGTTTGGAAAAAGAATGTGTTACAGCAAATGCACTATCATTTTCGTGCAGATGATGGGGATGAGGAATCGGCGTCTTCGCTTACGGGTGGAGTAGAGGATGCACCACTCGGTAGTATTCATGAGGGAGTACCTTATAGAATACGTATAGAAGTTTCAAATGGAGGTGAGGTGGCTACCGTACCTACAGCTTTTCGTATTGAGTATGCAGAGAAAACAGGGTCATGCAGTGCCACATCTCTTTGGACGCGTGTGTCGGACAGTGGTGGAGCATTTGATATGTATGATACAGCAAATCTTACAGAAGGAAGTAACACAACAAATATTTCAGTTGGGAGTGGTGGGGTGACCGATGAGAATAGTGTTTTCCTTTCAACAAACGGTGGAGTGAGGGATACAAGTGATGAAACAGGAAGTATTACGCTCAGTGCGAACACCTTTGCTGAATTTGAATATTCAGTACAAGCGACTGAGTTTGCGATACATAACACCTCATACTGTTTTCGAGTAAGTAACAGCGGTACTCCACTATCAATATATGAGCAGTACCCTGAAGTAGTTTTTACAACTCATATGAGAGTGAGTGAACTAGGTACACAAGTTGTATCACTTACTTCACCATCAACAAATGAGTATCTTGGTGGTGTCTTTGTATTTACCGATAGTACTACCAATGATTTTCATAGTATTACCGAAATAAGTATTTCAGAACATGGCACTGTTAACGCACTAGCAGGGCTAGCAAATAGTAAGTTGTACTATGAGTACGATACAACCAATCCTTATGATTGTGAAGGGGAAGTATATAACGGAACTGAAGCCCAATATGGGTTAACTGGCAGTTTTTCAGGAGCAAATGGGTTTGTCACATTTTCTGGATCTGTTTCTGCTTCAAGCACGCAAGCAGTGTGTATGTATCCGGTACTTGATGTAACATCGAGCGCGCTTTCGGGCGAAACGATTGAGCTTTCTGTTGCAACATCAAGTGATGTCGTGCTTACTGGGGGACAAAAAGTACGCATGACGGCGCCTGTAGAGCTTGATGGTACGACGAATATCGTGTCTCCTCTTCTTGACCAGGTTCATTACCACTTCCGTCTTGATGATGGAAGTGAAAGTGGTGCAAGTTCAGCAACTGGAGGAGTTGAAGATACACCTCTAGAAAGTTTGTCGAAGTCGACTCCTCGAAGGATTCGCATAGAGGTATCAAATGAAGGTTCAGCATCTTCAAATGCAACAACGTTTCGTTTAGAGTACGCCTTGCGAAGTGGTTCATGTTCTGCAACAGATTCGGGTTGGACAGATGTTGCAGCTGTTGATGGAGCATGGGACATGTATGATTCAACAAGTCTAACAGAGGGAGACAATACAACAAATATTAGTATTCCTAATGGTGGAGTGACCGATGAGAATAGCGTTTTTCTTACTACAAACGGGGGAGTACGAGATACCAGTTCGGAAACCGGAGCTACTATACTTGCTTCAAATGAATATACTGAGCTTGAGTATTCTGTCACCGCACTTCCGAGCGCACTCGATGGTCAAAGTTACTGTTTTCGTGTAACGGATCAGGGCACTGCGTTGAGACAATATAGTTCTTATCCAGAAGTTTCTCTTGAAGCTGATGTGTTCGTTTCTGCACTTGGAAGTCATACGTCGATTTTGCGTGCAGGAACAAGTAATGCAACTACGGGAGGTGCTTGGGTGATAGAGGATTTATCTGGTTCACGAAATGTTACAGAAATAGTTCTTTCTGAGTCGGGAACTGTTGATGCAAGTCAACATATATCTAACATACGTTTATATTACGAACTTGACGAGTCATCTCCGTACACGTGTCAGAGCGAGAGTTTTGACGGAACAGAAAGTCAGTTTGGTTCAACAGCAGGTTCCTTTTCATCTGCAGATGGCACGGCAACGTTTACTGGTTCTTCCGTTCCTATTTCAACGGTTTCAACTATGTGTGCATATGTGGTTCTTGACGTGTCAGACAATGCTACTGACGGGAATACTCTCGTTCTTTCACTCAATAATCCAAGTACAGATGTCATCGTTTCTACAGGAACCATTAATCCGAATTATTCTGTAGGACCTACAGGAACAACAACAATCGTTCGTCACAATGTTTCTCTAGAGCATTTTCATTTTCGTCAAGATAATGGTTCTGAAGCCGATGCTGAATCTGCAACAAATGGCATAGAAGACGTAGGTATCACTAATATTATAGCGACTGAGCCACAGCGACTTCGTGTTGCGGTCGCAAACAAGGGTTCAACAAGTACCGTTTCTACAACATATACACTGCAATATACCGAACGAGTAACGACATGTAGTGCGGGAGTGAACTGGCAAGATGTTGGAGCGACAGGTGCAGTATGGAGTGTGAGTGAGTCGAGTTATCTCACGCATGGTGAGGATACCACTAATATATCTGCGTCGTATGGAGGTGTAACAGATGAAGCAACAACATTTCTTACACCAAATAGTGGTGTCATTGAGCTCAGTGCTGACTCCCCGAGTCTTATCTTGGAGGGTGATTCGAATGTAGAACTTGAGTATGTCATAGAAGCAAATGGGGAGGCAGATGCTGGGACGACGTACTGTTTTAAAGTCACCGCAAATGATGAAGATTTGGATGTCTACGAAACATATCCTGAGGCTACACTCACCTTTATACGTGATTTCTTAATTCAACGAGGTGTGTCGAGTATTGCGAATGGAACAAGTACGGTCTCCATAGTTGCTGGAGTTGATTACATCGCGCCAAGTGCAAGTACGAGTGCTTATATTCGTATTACAAATTCATCCAATACAGGAGCCGGAAGTGTGTCGGGAGGAGGTACACAAAACGCAGATCGAGTAACGACAAGTATTTTAAATCCAAGCGATATTGAAACAGGGATAACGTTTATTCGAAGTGGTACAGTAAATACAACTAGAACATATTGGGAAATAGTAGAATATACTGGTCCAGTAGGTGGAGACAATGAAATACAAGTTCGTACACAGAGTCGGATTACCTATGATTCTGCAAATACTACGGTTACGACGCCACCAGTTGCAGGGGTGAGTGATGATGCTGACGTGGTAGTGTTTATTACCGGACAACAAAATCCCGCTCCAGATGTAACAAATTATCATGCAGGTATTTCAACAGCTGAGTGGAACAGTGGTTCGGACACTGCAACGTTTACTCGTGGAGCAGCAAATTCATTAGCCAGTGCGGTAAGTTTTGCAGTCGTAGAATTTAAAGGATTAAATTGGAAAATTCAACGCAGAGAACACACCTACGTAACTGCTGGAGCCACAGAATTTGAAAATATTACTCCCGTAAATGATACCTCTCGTGCATTTCTACATACTCAGAAACGGGTTGGTGTTAATCAGATTGATGAGTTTGGACATCAAGTTTGGCTTCCGAGTGTCGGTCAAATATACTACTCGGTGCCAGCAACATCTGCTTCAATCAATTCTCACGTTTCAGTTGCGTGGGTCATAGAAAACACTCAAACGAATGGAAGTCCAATGATAGTAACACGAAGTAGTGGTTCCCAAGCTTTAGGAGGTTCAGAACCTGGTATATATTCTATCTCAATTGGTGCAACAATCTCCGCAACAAACAATGCTTCAATTTTTATGAACATGTGGGCAGTTGGTAATACGACAGCACACCCACAGACCATAATGGGGGCCAGTATTGTATCAACCAATTCTTATGAATTGTGGATTTCTGACACAGGGTCCCCTCGAGCATATCGAACTGAAATTGTAGATTGGCCAACTGCTGAACTTACTATGAGTCAAAATTATTACCGGTGGTTTGTTAATAATGATGGGCTTATTCCAACAGATGCTTGGCCAGAAGGAGTAGTTGATATAGGTGAAAATACTGCAATAACAAGCTACGATGCACCTCCGACAGATGGTGATGTTCTGCGGTTACGAATGTCTGTAGCTGTTCGCGGTTCAAATGTATCGCAAGAGACACTTACGTTTAAACTTCAATATGGAGAACGTGTCTCAACGTGTGGTGCTATTACAGAATGGTATGATACTGGTGATGCTGCTTCAACTACACTATGGCGTGGATACAATGCAACACCTCTTGATGGCACAGCACTTTCAATTGATCCGCCAACTCCTGGGGAGTTAAAACTTTCTGTATCAGACAGGGCAGGTACGTTTGAAGAGTCAAATCCAACAGCTGTAAACCCATTTAAAGTAATGATTGGAGAAGATGTTGAGTACGACTGGATAGTTGAGGCAAATGGAGTTTCAGATTTTACGAGCTACTGTTTTCGTATGATTGAGGATAATGGAAGAGAGTTGTATGAATACACTCAGTACCCAACTGTTGGAATAGCAGGATTCCGTATCGAACAGCAAGATTGGCGCTGGTTTGATGACGAATTATCTCTGACACCAGTAACTCCTTTTGCAGCTTCAAATACTGCTCCTTCAAATATTTCTCAAGGAGAAAAGTTAAAACTCAGAGTGCTCATAGATGAACAGGCAGGACGAGATGGCTTGAATACAAAGTTTAAACTGCAATGGTCTGAGTTTTCTGACTTTAGTGTCGTGAATGATGTTGCTGATGTAGATACTTGCAGTTTGGGCTCAACGTGGTGTTACTTTGACGGTGCGGGTACAGAGGGGGCATTGCTCGCTGAAAAAGTGCTTGAAGGAGCTGATGCATGTAGCGGAGGAATAGGAGATGGATGCGGAACACATAATGAATACTCATACACTCCCGATATTGTTGGTGAGGTAGGTACTACAACAACTAACAGTGGTGGTACAACAGTGACACTGCAACATACATATGATGACCCGATATTTATAGTAGAAGCAATTTCTGGAGATAATGCTGGTGGATCAACCAATAGACCAGCAGTAGCAATTATTACTGCGACAACCACAGCGAGTTTTACGGTACGTATACAAGAGCCAGACAATGAGTTAGATACACACGGAAATGAAATGGTGTCATATATAGTTATGGAGCGAGGATCGTACTTGTTACCAGATGGAAGAAAAGTTGATGTTAATACCAAAGACACTACTCACTATTACGGTAATGCGGTGTCAGGAGGCTCAGATGACACCTGTATGTTTACACAAACGTTTTCAAGTACACCGGTTATACTGACCTCCCTACAGTCAAACAACAACACAGTCACTCCAGACTTCCTAACTGCATCAGTTGCTCTTGCTGGGGCTGATGACTTTGCATGCTCTATAGAGGTACCTGATGGTGAGACAAACGAACCTTTAGAAGCAGAGACAATAGGCTGGATAGCTATTGAAGGTGGAGTGTTTACAAACAACGGTATTGCACTTGAGGCTACGTCGACCTCTTTATCTATTACTGGTTGGGATGATACCCTGTGGTACGAGAGTTCCTTTACACAGATTTTCACAACTATTCCTGGTGTTGTTGCAAGTAAGCTCACTCGAAATGGTGGTGAGGGTGGATGGGTGCGGTATGACGACGTGAGTAGTAACTCGGTATTCTTAGCCATTGACGAGCGTGACGATGGTGAACGCACACATACAAATGAAATAGTTTCGTATCTAGCACACGCACACGGTGGAGTGCTTTACAGGGGAGGTGTATCTTCATACTCATTTTTAAGAACAACAACCAGAGAATTTGAGTTTACTCTCACTCATTTTGATGCTAAAAGTAATGTGACGTATTTCTTTAGACTCTATGACGTAGGTCGTGACGCACCTGTCGAAGCAAGTATAAGTACGAGTTACCCATCACTCGCAACTCAAGAGGCAGTGCTAACTTTCTCAATACAAGGAGTGTCCTCGGGAGTGTCGACCGAGGGGGTCACTACTGATGTGACCACAACTGCAACTGCACTTCCATTTGGCTCTCTAACGCTTGGAGTACCAAAAAATGCTGCCCAGAGACTTGTGGTAAGCACAAATGCAAGCGAAGGATACCAGATAGTTGCTTTTGAACGACAGGATTTAATAAGCACAACAGGCTCTACTATTGAAGACATTTCAGGAACAAACCTTGCGCCAGTGGGTTGGTCAACAGGGTGTGGTGAAAGTGCAGCAAGTTGTTACGGGTATCATGTTGGTGACCCTACGCTTGTAGGGGGTTCAAACCGATTTCTCGTTAATGATACCTATACCCCACTTACCGACAGTTTTGCTGAAGTGGCATACAGTTCAGGTCCTGTTACTGATGAAGCAACAGACATTATATACAGAGTAAGTGTTGAAGCAGGGCAACCTGCAGGTAAATATGAAAGTAAGATTGTATATATTGTATTGCCAGTGTTTTAGCGAGTGACGAGTTCTGAGTAACGAGTAGCGAAAGATATTTAATACTAGAATTAATACTAGTATGTATACTAGTATTAATTATATAATTTCTAAGGTTAATTCCGAGCAGTTGAGGTTTCGATGTGCTTTTTGAGTTTATAAACACTTTTCCTTGCATATTACATACAAGGAAAGGTACACTTTATACATATGGAAGGACCCTCAAAAAGCCTAGATGGTATACAACCACCTAAACCCTTATCAGAAGTTGTTCCTAAGTCTGTTGATGCAGTGCGAGCACGAGAAAGAACATCAAAACCAACAACACAGGAAAAACCAAGCTGGCTTAAAGATTTTTTGGTTGGCAAGGACTTAAAGCGTGGACTTGATGCGACAGAACCTACTCCAGAGGAGGTAGTAGAGCCTGAACGAACGCCTATAGAGGAACAAATATTTCAAGGAAATACTGGAGGGGTAGGGGAGAAAGAAACTGTTACTGCTGAAGTAAGAGAAGTGAATGAAGAGCCTCTTCCAGAAGAACTAATTGATCAAGCACGTGAAGAAGCTGAGAAGGAAATAGAAAAAGAAAGTACAGAAACAGTTTCAAGAGAGCCTGAACGATTACCCGTTGAGGAGCAAATGGTGCAGGTACGTGACAGTGCAAGCCCTGGGTTTGAAGAAACGAGTGCGAGTGGTGCATCCACTGAAGGTTTGCAAGAGAGTGAGGAAGTGACTGAACAAGAATCTAAAGATATTGTTAGAGATGAAGCGTGGAAAGAAATTCGCGAAAACTATAAAGCGTATCGAGCTCAGGTCAAAGACGCAGAAGCAGTATTCCTTGAAGCGAGTAAAAAATATGAGGAAGAGCGAAGAGGTGCCGGAATGCTCCGTCGATTTATCGCAACACCTGAACTTGATAATGCAAAACAAGAAATGCTCCAGGCACAGTATACCTACGACAACTTACTTGAGGGGTTGCGTGGACATCGACAAGAGCGAATGGAATACTTTGTAAAAGAGCAACTTTCCAAAAAAAGTAAAGATGATGCGCTTACAGAGTATGTTGCGCGTCACGAGACTATGCTCGAGCACCACATAGACAACGAGGTACAACTGCTTGAGGGACTACGCTACCAAGAAAACGAAAAAGGTGAATCGCGGTATAAGCTTGTTCGAGGATCGAAGGCTTTCTTGTTGTGGTATAGAAAGCTTCCATTAAAAAAACGGGCATTGTATGGAGCCGGCCTGGCAGGTCTTGCAGGTTTGGGGGCGGGTGCATTAGGTTGGGCTACAGCAGGGGCACTTGCTACAGGGGGAGCCATGGCTGCACGTAAAGGATTTGGGACGTTTTTTGGTGGTTTTGCGGCTTTGGAGACAAAACGATATGGGGATAAAAAGTCTGAAGAGTTTGGTGAACGCGCTTTAAAAAAACAGCACGAATCATTTAAAGAAACGTCACTTCGTCAGAGCCGAGAAGACCGTCGAGCGATTCAGAGAGATGTTCGCTTAAAAAAGAAGGTGTCTTCAGTTGCTGCTGTCGGAGCTGCAATGGCAGCTGGTGGGGTGGGATCAATTGCGGGAGGAGAAGCGTATGAAGCGGTATTTGGGAATTCTTCATCATCTGGAATTCCTCAAGATTTCAAAGAAAAATCCCCAGAGCCTATAGAAGGAAAAATACCTAAACCAGGAACTGTAGATACGCACATGCCTGAGTCTGGGGATGTTGCGACTTTCTCTGAAAAAGACATACACTTTGGTGGTGTAGATATCAAAGTACCAGAAGGTTCTCAAGAGGACGTTCACTTCGGTGGTGTAGATATCAAAGTACCAGAAGGTTCTCAAGAGGACGTTCACTTCGGCGGTGTAGACATTAAGGTTCCAGAGCCCGAGTCTGGTGACATTGCTACTCTTCCTGAAGATGAAATAAAAAAGTACTCCTCTGCAGAAGAGGCGTCACTTGTCATTCCAAAGTCTGCGGTGGACGCATATTCAGCTAAGCCTGATATCGCAGAGCTACTTCAAAAACTTGGTATTGGAGAAGAAGCTTCTACAGATACACAAACCCCACCTCTGAAAGATGTTCCACCTTATGAAATACCAAAAAATCTCAATGAGGCACCTTTAGAACCAACCCCAGACGTATCTAAAATAATTTCTGAAAAAGGCGTTACGCTCAAAGGTGTCTATGAGGCAGGCTCAAGTGTAGAGGGTGAACTGCAAGATTTTCTTGAGAACGATACATGGGTGAAGAAGACCTACCCAAATCTCACTGATGTTGAACGGGGTAAAATAGCCCACTTGATTCAGCAAGAAATTGAAAAGGATCCTAATATGATGAGGGATTTCAATATCAAGGGCGAAGATTGGCATAAGGTAAAAGTAAATGGCGTTTATGAGGCTACACTTGATAAAGATTTGCTCAGTACTGAAATCGAAAAAATTCACGGACACAAAAGTGTTCCGGTTGAGGTTACTCCTCCTGTAGAAAAACCACCAGTATCTCTTCCACTGGAAGACGCTACCAAACCGGAGGTTAAAGATGTCCCTGAACCTACGAAAGAAGCACCACCGATGACTATTAAGGAAGATCTAGCCCATGCTAAAGAGCAAATTGGTCCTGACTACCATGGTGCAGCTACACGACCGGCATTAGCAGATTTATTCAAAGAGGGGTACTTTCAAGGTTCCGTCCTTCAAGGTCAAAGGAGCTTGATTATGAGTTACTGGGGACCAATGAGTCATGTGCGTATGGAGGATATTTTTGATAAAAGCAAATCATTGACGTATACCATTGATAATAAGCCCCCTGTAACGATGGGTGCGGGGGTTGAAGCTTTAACATATAATCTTGTGGACAAGCTTGAGCATTCCCTACAACCGAAGATACCAAATGTTGCTGATATTATTGAACAAAGTGTAAAAAATAACGATACGCTTGGAGAGCTTATCAACAAACTTCATTTGCGTTTGGAAGAAGTAGAACCTTTCAGACCTAAACTTGCTACCCCTCCAGACAATCTACCAACAGCTGAACCAATACCAGAGCCAGTTACCGTTCCTAAAAATACGGCAGTACCTGAAAGTAAACCAGATACGGCAGTTCCTGAAAGTAAAACCACTCTTCCAGAAGTTGAGCGAATACCTCTCGCTAAGTATGAGGCACCAAAAGTGGGGTGGAATACAGATCCTGTATATGGCACGAGAGCCGTTGCAAAACTTCCGCCTATTGAAGTTACACCTGAAATAACAAAGCTGGTAGAGATTAAGTATCCTACAGAAGAGCCTGAATGGCGTTCGCTCACCGCACATCAATTTTTTAACTCCGAAAACAACCACACCTTTAGGGACATGGTCCATGCGCAGTTAACTGACATCGCAGTAGCACTTAAAGGTGCTAGCGATACACCACTTGCCAAGTTTTCCATTGACTGGAGTGCCTATGATGGTATGAAACCGAAAGATGTAATGCTACAGTTGGAACAACACGAAGCCATGCTTAAAAAACTGCATCCAAACGCCCCAGAAGGACAAGTTATAGAGACAAAAAAATTCTAAATGCATAACGATATAGATATGAATGATACAAAAAATACAAATGTAGACTCCTTTGATTTAGAAGATGCTTCTAAAGAAGAATTCGAGGAATTTGCAGAAGATGTCGGTGAAGTGATAATGCAAAAAATCCTGCATAAAGCATGGGCTGAACTTGATAGTTCAAAACGTGACATTCTTACGAGCCTTCTTGAGAGCAGTGAAGCAAACCCCGAGGATGGTGCAAAGCAAGAGGAGGTATTTGCCTTTCTAGACGCACACATGACAGATTTACCTGAATTTGTTGCTCGTGAACTTGAGGCGATACAAAAAACATATAGTGAGACGCGTGACCAACTTCGTGACGCAGTGGTGTAAAAGAGTTGACCTGTTGTTTCTATACCATCTCTAACTAACCGAGTCGCACCTGTAAACAAGACCTGGTTTGCTTCGTTGCGACTCGCAAAGACGATATTTTTGGAGTTAGTTGTGTAAAGTGTACGGTTACCTGGAATGGAAAATATGCATATACATAAAGAATTTATCCGAAAAGGATTGCACGCAGTGCTTGCAATGGCATTTGCTGTTCTTGCTACTCTTGTGCGTGTAGAGGTACTTATCTTCATTGCACTCGTGCTTTTGGGTGTATTTATGTTTATACGGTTTGCTCGTCTGCATACTGCTGTGCACAATGTCGAACGAGTTTCTTTCGGTGAACTGTTCTTTGTAGTAGGGGTAGTGGTGACCGCATACGTAGCTTTGCCCGAAAATGTGCCTCTTTTCCAGACTGCGATGCTATTATTAGCGCTTGCTGATACATTTGCAGCGCTCGCAGGTATACGTTTCGGTACCCACACGTATCATATATATGATGAAAAACGTTCCTTTGAAGGTTCCTTTGCCTGTCTCGTAGCATCTTTCTGTGTCCTCGTATTTTTTGACGTACAGTACGTACAAGCATTATATATGGCAGTCGTTCTCACTGCTGTTGAAGTGGTATCATTGCGAGGATCAGATAACTTGTTTTTGCCGGTAGCTACTGTCATCTTATTTCATTATTTCGTGTAGGACTTACGGAAACGGCGCATTTCATCGTTGTCCTACACAAAATGTCTCTCGTAGTATTGTTCATACAACTCGTTCCATTTTGTTTGGGCGCCTCGAACTGCATCCATTTATGTAAGTCCTTTCAGAAATTACATAAATGGCGCACCACCCCAGTACCACAAAGCTTCGCAATGGGTACGGGGCAGGCAAGAGTACTTCATTTTTCTAATTGCAAGGCTCATAAGAAAAATTGGTCGCATTTCTTTGTTGCGCTACACAAAATACTCCTCACCGTACCTGCCTGTACGGCTCGTAGTATTTTGTTTGCGCGCCTCGAACTGCATCCGTTTACGTAAGTCCTTCAGAACTTACATAAATGGCAGGATCTTTAACGGGATTCATTTCAAATTTCAAATTTGCCCACTCTATACACACCTTTAAATGCTAGTTTTTTGCGTAGATACGCTACAATATACCTATGGGGGTAAACACTCAGGTAGCCGTACGTCAGGCCTTTCTTTTCGGTATGTTGGCCTGTTTTTTTGCGTATACCTTAATTACTACTACAGTACTAGTATTTGCAGAAGAACCACTTCCGCAAGGTGAGATAGAGGATGCTGTACCAGTAGAAGTAGAAGTAGAAGCAGAGGCAGAAGTTGATGGCTCGATACCAGACACGAGTATGGGGTTGAGTACGTTTTCTGTTTCTCCAGTAGTAGCAAATGAAAAAGCAAAACCACGGGACATTATCAAAAAAGAGGTGATTGTTACCAACAATACTGACAAGCGAGTAGATGTATACATATCAGTAGAAAATATCGACCCCACTGAAGGTGCAAAAGAGTTTGTGGGGCCAGGAGCATCGGACCTATCGACGTCTTTGGCAAACTGGGTAGAAATCACCCGAGGAGTGATAGATCTTGACCCTCGAGAGAGTCGAAAAATTCCGTACTTGATACATGTCAACTTGAGTGCAAAGCCCGGAAGCTACTACGCGCGACTACAGTTTCGTGAAGGGGCACGTCGCACCGAAGCAGAAGCAGGTATAGAAGGAAGCGCACTCATGCTCAATGTAGAGGTGGAAGACAATGCGATAGAGCGATTACAGTTGGGAAATTTTATAAGTGAAGATAGTGTAGTGCTTGGCAACTCAGTATCTTTTTCATATTTGCTTGAAAACGTGGGGAACCGTTTGCTTGAACCAAGGGGTTCAATACGCATCTTTAACCGCAAAGGAGAGGAGGTGGGGAGTATTCCTTTAAACGCTGACGGTGAAGAAATAAATCCTGAAAATAAAAGACAACTTGCGGCGTCATGGAGTGCTGTGGGCAGGTTTGGAAAGTATAAAGCGTTCCTTGATCTTGAGTATGGAGAAAACCAGCTTGCAAGCGTACAAGACACGGTGTACTTCTGGGTCTTCCCATGGAAAGAGATTACGGCAGCCTTGATGGGAGTTCTCGTACTTGCCGTAGTAGGTACATACATTGTGCATATGAGCTCCATGGCGCAACCAGCACGTGCTCGCAAGCGCGCGGAAGCACGTGTAGATGAGGACCTCGTAGAGCGTAGTGATGTCCGACGAACCAGTCGAATACCACAAGTATCTGCTCGTATACCACAGACACATACATCGGTAACCCATCTGCACCTTACGGACGCAAGGCAGGCACGAGAGCAGGTATCTCGCAGAAATGAAGCACATACGTATGGTGCCACAGTGACTCTTGCGCCAAGGGATACAAAAGGGAATACTAAAACACATGGAAATGTTATTCAGTTATCTTCGAGAAGGTAAGATAGGACATACGCAAGCGGCGGATTTCTTCGTTGTGCTACACAAAATAATACTCACCGTACTATCTATACGCCTCGTATTATTTTGTTTGCTCGCCTCGAACTCCACTCGTTTGCATAAGTCCTATAAGTACAATATCGGTCGTGCCTGCACTGTCTTTTTGTGCTGTGTCAGTATTTTCAGTCCCACCTCACTTCTCTTTGCATCTGAGATGGGTTTGAGTTTAACGATTGCTCCGCCTCTCTTCCAGATAAACCTGCAACCGGGGGAGACATGGTCTTCATATATCACGGTCGTGAACAACAACCAGTACGACCTCTCTTTATTTGCAGACCCGGTACTTTTTCGCCCATCAGGTGAAAGTGGAAGTCCTGTCTTCATTACTCCTACTGCTGAAAGTGAGGAGAGCTCTACACTAGCAGGATGGATTACTGTGCCTCAAGAAGCGTTTTCTATTGTGCGGGAGCAGACGTACAAACTCCCACTTACTATTACTGTTCCGAATGATGCCGCCCCAGGCGGACATTATGCAGCTATCCTGATAGGAAACAGATCTCCAGAGGGGAGAGGGGTGGAAGGCAACACGGTGAATGTTACCAGTTCCATAGCCTCACTCATCTTTCTTTCCGTTTCCGGTGATGTGATTGAGAAAGGACAGATACGAGATTTTGCTACGGAAGAAATGGTGTATGACACTGCAACAGCAAAACTCTCACTACGGTTTGAGAACAAAGGAAATGTACACCTCATACCGCAGGGAAATATTGTTATCTACAACATGTTTGGAAAGGTGCGAGGAACGATTCCTATTAACCAGCAAAAGGATTATGGAAACGTGCTTCCAAACAGCGTGCGCAAATTTAGCTTTACATGGGAGTCAGATACGGGCTTGTGGGATATAGGGAGATATAAAGCAGAAGCAACGATAGGGTATGGTAAGGACGCCAAGCAGTCAGCACTTGCGACGACATACTTCTATGTACTGCCAGTAGTGCCGTTATTACAGATTGTTGGAGGTTTACTCGCACTCGTGTTCTTTGTGGGATGGGTACTACGACTCTACATTCGTCGTGCACTCGCTCTCGAAACCGCACATTTGCAGATGCAGGGTGACTTTCAGACAGCGCATGTACCACAGAGTAAGTATGTAGCTACTGAAGTTCCTCGTATTAAACTAGGCACACTGGTACAGCCTATTAAAGCAGGGTTGATAGATTTGAGACGTGTAGGTACCCCTGCGCGTGAAGTGATAGAGCCTGATGTGCAGGCTGTGTACATGTCACATCACCAGCAACATACAGAGGTACTCACCTTCGGTACATTTCTTTACAAGTACTGGTTGTTTTTTGTTTCTGTTGTGGTTGTGGCGTTTGGTGG
>Ga0209212_1001823_pt1 | contig 32734 bp, 30 predicted proteins | sample RifGroC2_FD_183996 | JGI IMG/M metagenome (GOLD analysis project Ga0209212, IMG submission 183996) | Groundwater microbial communities from Rifle, Colorado, USA - Groundwater C2 (SPAdes) (version 2) | ecosystem: Environmental > Aquatic > Deep subsurface > Groundwater | place: Rifle, Colorado...
ATGTTTGGAGCCATCTGTGGGACTTGTCAGCCCGAGGCTGATCCGCCTTTGGCGGAAACCCACAATCTGCTTGTAGCGATAAATCAATGCTTTGCTTTTCGATGTTTGGAGCCATCTGTGGGACTTGTCAGCCCGAGGCTGATCCGCCTTTGGCGGAAACCCACAATCTGCTTGTAGCGATAAATCAATGCTTTGCTTTTCGATGTTTGGAGCCATCTGTGGGACTTGAACCCACAACCTACGGTTTACGATACCGTTGCTCTACCGTTGAGCTAAGATGGCATAAGTGATGATTATTTTTTAAACCATGAAGACATTTCTCCAATTTTTTTGGTGTTTAATTTTACTCAATTCTATCATAAGTGCGGTTCTTCTACAAGGAGAGACAGCTAAGGCTGAGGGTGAGAGCGTTGTGCAGGCCGCGACCGCGACTTATCATCTGGACTTGCCAACTTTAGCTCGCGGTTATCCGGCGATGTCTGCTGACGGTCGTTTTCGCTTATTGATTTGGCCGAATTTTTTTACCCAGCCCACTGATGTGGAAATTTACGGCCCTCAGACTGTCGGCGACATGCTAGTTTACCGTTTTAAGCTGACGCAAGACGGACAAGTGCCAATCCTTGCGAAAAAATTAACCATTTCCATATCAACCGCCGATGCAGGAGATGATGATAAATATCAGCGCCTGTATTATTATCATCAGACCGGTGATAGTTGGCTCTCATTAGCCGCCCATATGGACACAGGGCGCCAACTGGTTATAAGCGAGGTAATCGATTTTAGCCAGGCTGATATTGGGCTTTTGGTTGGCAGTACGCCGCAACCAGATCGGATCAATAATTTGTCGTTTGACCCGGCTGGGCTGGCAACTGATATTACGGCCGCCACAACCGGCGCATTTTACGACTATACGCTCGGCCTAGGTAATGATATAATAGCCAAAGGTTACACCATAGATTGGCAGGGAATAAAACTGGGAGTTGGCGCGCAGGCCATGCTCCAGCCAAGCGTTTTGACGTTAAAATGGCAGTCAAAAGATCAAGTATTAAATTATGATTTCCAGCCGGCAGTTGCATCTACTGCCACGGCAATTTTAAGGCCTGGAGCGCAATTGATTTTAAGTTTGCCCACGGTTTTTATTGGGGTTGATAAGGAAATAGTTTTTTGGGATAATAACTGGGGCAATTGGCGGGCTTTACCCAGCAACTATCGATATCCCTTTGATCGGGTAATAGCTAAAACACCTTTTGCTTTTGGTCGGTATCGAGTGCAGGAGAGGCCGGGCCGTTATGTCGGGACAGCCAGCTGGTTTCCGGATCGGTTGATTTCACAGACGCTTTATGCCGCGGCCTGCAATGATTTTCCCTTGGGTACCAAACTAATAGTCACTAATTTAGCCAATCAAAAAACCAAAGTTGTTGAAGTTCGTTCGACCGGCCCTTTTGTTCCCGGCCGGGTGATCGACTTAAATTATTCCGCGTTTTCGGCTCTAGCTGATCCGCGCGACGGGCTGATACGGGTTAAGGTGGAGAAGGCGACGTAATTTCTAATTTAGTTATTAGACATTTTCGGAATGATTATTTTCAAAGGCGTAACCAAAAAATACCCGCCGCAAGTACACGCGGTGGACGACATCAATCTCCACATTAAACCAGGTGAGTTTGTTTCGATTGTCGGCCAATCCGGCACCGGCAAAACAACCTTGATTAAACTTTTGATTGCCGAAGAGCGGGCCACTTGCGGCCGGATTGTTGTTGGCGGGTGGGACATTACGCACGTTAAGCAGTCGCAGCGGCCGTATTTGCGCCGTCAAATCGGCGTGATTTTTCAGGATTTCAAATTATTGCCCAAGAAGACAGCTTTCGAAAACATTGCTTTTGCTTTGGAAGTGTGCGGGAAATCAGATCAAATCATCAAGAAAACCGTGCCGCAACTACTGCGGATTGTCGGGCTTGAGGAAATGGGCAAGCGTTATCCTCGCCATCTTTCCGGAGGCGAAGCGCAGAGAGTGGCTATTGCCAGGGCGCTGGCGCACCGGCCAAAAATTATCGTAGCTGATGAGCCGACCGGCAATCTGGACGCGATTACCGGCCGGGAAATTGTCGATTTGCTCAAAAAAATCAATAATTTTGGCACGACAGTAGTTTTGGTAACGCATGATCGGGATATCGTCAATGCTCTAAAAAGGCGCGTTATTACGTTGGACGCCGGGCACGTGGTGAGCGATAAAGAAGAAGGAAGGTATGTACTTTAAATTTTCTTTTTTCATTTTTATTTTTTCATTTTAAATTTATGTTCGTTTCCATTTTTCGCGTTTTTCGCTTTGCCGGCAGAAATTTTTGGCGCAATATCTGGCTGGCGCTGGCGACAATCAGCATCATAATTTTAACTTTGATTTCCATCAGTTTCGTGGAACTTTTAAACGTGCTGACCCAGGAAGCAGTGGCCACCATCAAAGACCGGATTGATATCAGCATTTATTTTAAGCCGGAGGTCACGCCGGAAGAGGTAATTAACATCAAACGCAAGTTGGGACAGCTTGAGCAGATAAAAACCATCACTTATGTCAGCCGCGCTGATTCGCTTAAAATACTGGAGGACAAACACGGGCAGGATGTTTTGATTAAAGAGTCGCTCCAAGAGCTGGGCACTAATCCTTTAGGCGACACTTTGGTAATTAAGGCTAATGATATCGGTTACTACCCGGTGATTTTAGCGGCTTTGGAGCAGAGCCAATACAAGGGATTAATCGAGGATAAGAATTATGAGGATAATCAGGCGTTTTTGACCAAAATCAATTCTGTTACCAGCAAGGTCAAAAAAATCGGCTGGATGGTGAGCGGCGTTTTCGCGATTGTGGCGATTTTGATTGTTTTTAACACCATCAGGATTGCGATTTATACGAAAAGCGAAGAGATCGGCGTGATGAAGCTGGTCGGAGCGGATAACTGGTTTATCCGGGCGCCGTTTTTGGTGGAAGCGGTTTTGTACGCGGCTATTGGCACAGCTCTGACGATGTTGCTTTTATACCCGATTTTGGAAGTGATTGACCCATATATTTTGAGCTTTTTTGACAACGGTTTTAGCCTGGTGGCCTATTTTGTAAGCCATTTGGTGGCCTGGGTACTTTGGCATTTTGTGGGAATTTTGGTTTTAACGATCACCGCCTCGTCGCTCGCAGTTGGACGCTATTTGGATGTGTAAGGTAGCGGAGGTCAGCAAGCGCTTTGTGTTTTGTCATCCCGAGCTTGTCGAGGGATCCCTTTCTGGTTTGGTTCTGCATAGCGACAATGTACCGAATTGACTTTGCCGGTAAATTTGGTTAAGATGGGGTCTTCGCGATAAATTTTTAATATTCTTCGGGGATCGTCTAACGGTAGGACAGCGGCCTTTGAAGCCGTCAGTCTTGGTTCGAATCCAAGTCCCCGAGCCACGTCGTTCGCGAGCGACGTGGCGAGCCAAGTCGCTCGCGAACGATCAGGTATAAACCACGTCACTCGAGAGCGACGTGGTAAACACAATTAATAAAAAATATGCATCCAATAGAAGATTTATCCAAAGAACATGGTCTTATCAAATTAATGCTCCGCATTCTGGAAAGTATGAATGATAAAATTACCAATGGGCAACCAGTTGCTGTCGAAGACATAATTAGCGGGGTTACTTTTCTTAAGGAGTTCGCGGATAAATGCCATCATGGCAAGGAGGAGAACTTGTTGTTTCCAATAATGAAAAAAGATGGTATTAAGAAAGAGGTTGAGCTAATTGACATTTTGGTGGCTGAGCATGTCCAAGGCAGGGGCTATGTTAGGAATATGGTTGAGGCGATCGATAAAAAAGAAAAAAGCGGGAAAGAGTTTGCGGACGTTTTTGTATCCAATTCAAAGAATTACGTTGCTCTTTTGGATCAGCATATTAATAAAGAGAATACGATTCTATTTTTCGAAGCCAGACAGTCCTTATCCGAAAGCCAGTTAAAAGAATTGGAAGGGGGATTTGAAAACTTTGAAAAAAATATAATTGGGGCCGGAAGACATAAAGAACTTCACGGTATAATCCATAAGTTAGAAGGAATCTATCTATAAACAGAATAGGGAGTGCCAACTCTGGCATAAAAATCGGCTTTAAGGCCTGATTTTTTGTTTCGGCATGCGTGATTGCAAGTACTTTTTTTTGGTGGTATGATTTTGGTAGGTTTGGTCAGCTAAAATTGAAATATAATATGAACAAAATAAATAACAGTCTAGTAGACAGTACAAAAATTTCCCTTCGGAAGATTGGATAGAAAAACGGATGCGTGGGATTGCTATTCGAGAAGAACTAACAGACGAGTGGCAAAAGCGAGGTGCCAAAGAGCAAAAAGATTATGAGATTTTAACGGCGGAAATTTCCAAGGCGACTTTTGGGGTTACGCCAAGGCTGGCGGCGATATTGCCGGCGGGGCGAGAAAGAAACTGGAAGAACGGCTCGGCAGATCTGTTGTAACAAAAAAGAATTTTCTCCCTCGACGACAGTGAGTCTCAAAAACACGAAGTATTGCGCAGACAATTAAAAAAAATAAAAAACATTTCGACGTATGAAGAAAAAATCAAAAAACAAAGCAATCGCAATTTTTGCAGGGGCGCAAATACGGCGCCACTGGGATGCGGAAAAGGAACTTTGGTATTTTTCGGTTGTTGATGTGGTTAGAGTTTTAATTGGAAGTGCTGCCCCAAGGAAATACTGGAATAAATTAGCGCAGCGTTTAAAAAAAGAAGGCAGTGAGTCGGTGACAAAATGTCACCAACTGAAATTTGTGGCTAAAGACGGCAAATTTTACTCCTCTGATGCCGCTGATACAGAAACAATGCTTCGCCTCATCCAATCAATCCCATCGCCTAAAGCCGAGCCGTTCAAGCTTTGGCTGGCGCGTGTGGGTTACGAAAGAATTCAGGAAACAACTGATCCGGAAAAATCAATCAATCGAGGAAGAATCAATTGGCAAAGAATGGGACGAAGTGCAAAATGGATTCAGCAAAGAATGATGGGGCAGGAAATTAGAAATAAGCTGACTGATTATTGGAAGGATAACGAAGTAAAACAACAGGCCGAGTATGCTATTTTAACAAATATTATCCATCAAGAATGGAGTGATTTGTCGGTTAAAGAGCATAAAAGTTTAAAAAAATTAAAGGAGCAGAATTTGCGCGATCATATGACAGACGCGGAATTGGTTTTCACGGCTTTAGCAGAACTTTCTACCCGTCAGATTGCCGAAACTATGCAAACAAAGGGGTTGGAAGAAAATAAAACGCCAGCCAGAAAAGGCGGTCGCATTGCTAAAAACGCGCGTTTGGAATTGGAAAACAAGACTGGTAAAAAAATAATCAGCGCAGATAATTTTTTGCCAGCCTCAAAAAGCGTTAAATTAAAAGCGAAAAATAATTTACTCCGTTAACAAAAAAAGGGCACCGCAAGGATGAAACCTTGAAAGGCGACCTTTTCATTCGTGATGCTTACAATATGGCAAAGAAAGTCGGTAAAAGTCAATAGTTCTTTTTGGGGAGTCTATTACACTATGGACACATACAATTGGTACGCGCAACTTATTAAGCCCTCATGGGCGCCGCCAGCCTGGCTTTTTGGGCCGGCATGGACAGTGCTTTATATTCTAATCGCCATCTCGTTTGGCAAAGTTTTTTTGCTGGCATGGCAAAAAAAAATTGCATTCAAAACTGCTCTGCCGTTTGCCCTTAATTTGATTTTTAACTTTGCGTTTTCGCCTTTACAGTTTCGGCTACAGAATAATATTTTAGCGGCGATTGACGTGCTTTTTGTCATGGCAACGCTGATTTGGGCGATGCGCGCAATTTACCCGCACGCGCGCTGGATTACTTATATCCAAATTCCGTACTTGCTTTGGGTTTCGTTCGCGACGGTATTACAGCTGACTGTTACTTATCTAAATAGATAGAGTCAATCAGCGTCTCAGAGGAATTTTTGGCATTTTTTTGATTGTTTGACGAAGAGTCAATTTTTTTTTAAGTCTTGTCAAAATTCTTAAAAGGGTGTAGAGTTTTATGTTTCGCCCTTGACAAAGATCATTTTTTATCCTATTTTTAGGTTACTGCTATTTTTATTAAGTTAATATCTATGATCAGGCAATGACCAAAATTTAGGCGAGTGCTTTTTATTGACTCATTGCCAATAATATGTTATTATTCCAACCATGGAAGACGCAAAATTAATCAAACAATCAAATAGTAAAAAAACAGCTTGTATTAGCCAAGAAGAGGGTGGTAAAGCAAAATCTTCTCCCTCTGATTTGACTGAGTGTCTTTTAACTTGTTTAAATCAGCGGGAACAGGATGTTTTAAAACGGCGTTATGCTTTGCATGGCGGTCGTAAAGAAACGCTCGAAGCCATCGGCGAAAATTACCAAATTACTCGCGAGCGAGTGCGCCAGATTGAACGAGCGAGTTTAAGTAAAATTAAAAAATTAGTGGATTATCGCAATGTGCTGAAAGATTTAGTTGACGAAATCGACCGTTTGCTCGCCAGGTTCGGCGGCATCATCGGGCATGATCATTTGGTCGAAGAGCTGGCGCGTCTGGCAGAAGTTAATCAAAACGACCAAACAGTTTTAAGCAAAGAGCGAAATCATTTATTTTTCCTGCTTGAGCAATTTGTGTCTGACATTTTTCATTTTCATGGCGAGGGCGAAGATCATAATCAAGGCTGGAGTAAGGACAAGGATATTATTAAACCGGTGAAACAAATTTTAGAACGGATCGAAGATTTTTTAGCTAAGCACGCTAAACCGATTACCCACGAAGAAATAGCCACGGCGGTGCGGGAGCCGGAGGATTCCGTTTATTCTTATTTAAATTTAAGCAATCGAATTAAAAAAAATGCGTTTGGCCTTTGGGGCATGTCCCGCTGGCCGGCAATAAATCCTAAACGGATGGCTGACCGCATTTACCTGGTGTTGACCAAATACGCGAAACCGATGCATTATCGGGATATCGCCGGTCACATCGAACAGCATTACGGCCGCAAAACTCATCCGCCAACGGTTCATAACGAGTTAATCGCCGACGACCGATTCGTGTTGGTCGGGCGGGGAATCTACGCCCTGAAAGAATGGGGTTATGTTTCCGGCACCGTGCGTGAGGTAGTTGAATCGGTTTTGGCGAAAAGCGCCGCGCCTTTAACGCGCGAAGAAATTATTGAGGCAGTGCAAAAGCAGAGGCTGGTTGCCCGTTCCACTATTTTACTCGCCCTTAACAACAACTCCCACATCAAACGCGCCGCTCAAGATCGTTACACTGTCGATAAAACAAACAATTAAAAATTAAATTCATCGTTTACAAAAGCGCCCTCTATTATCACCGTGTTTCCGCTATTTAGTCTCCAATTTTGGCAGACTCTACATTTTAATAATCTTTTTATTTTAGCGGGAGAATTGCTGTTGGCCGGAGGGTGGTTTTTTATTTTCTGGCAACTTTGGCCGGCGATTAAAGAGGATTGGATTAACTGGCGGCAATCAATTTTTGCCAGGGGAAATCCATTTGTCGTAATGGAACTGGCAGTTCCCAGCCGTAATGTCCGGCATATCGAAGCGATCGAGCAAACTTTCGCCCAGATTCACGGCCTGCGGCGGCAGGCGACTTGGTGGGAAATTTGGTGGAAAGGCCAATACGTGCTTAAAGTAACTTTAGAAATCGTTAGTTTTGAAGGGCGGATTAAATTTTATATTACCTCCACTTTTAAACATAAGCATTTAATAGAGCATGCGCTTTATGCCCAGTATCCGGATTTAGAAATTAAATATCTGCGCCCGGAAGAAGATTTTATTCATATCTTTCCGGATAAGATGCCGCATCCGGAGTTTGACATGCTGGGCACGGAATATGTCGCCAGCCGGCCGCCATATTTTCCCCTTAAAACCTATCGGGAATATATCGATAAAAAAACCGGCGAGTATCTTGACCCCCTACGCCACTTGTGGGAATTGTTTAATAATTTGCGGGAAGGGGAATATATGTGGTATCAGCTGGTTTTAGTGCCGGAGTTTGAGAGATGGTCGCTCGAACAGCGTAAGCATGTGGACATTTTAACCGGTAAAAAAAAGGGCGCTCACCATCACGGAAAAAGTATTTTAGGAATATTTGGTGATCAGCTGTCCAGCATTTTTTGGTATATTTTGCTTTTGCCCTGGAATATTTTAAAGGAGGTTTTTCGGCAGTTGACCGGCGGGACGGTTAAGATTGCCAGTGACCAAGTAACCAAGAACACGCTGGGCGAGGTCGGACGCCAGTTTAAAGGTACTGCTCGAGAAACTGGGCGCCAGATTTACTGTTTACACGAAGCTTTTTTAAGCCAGTTCCGCAAGAGAAAACCTAAATCGCCGGCCAGCAATGCTGTTGCTCCACCTTCTTGGGGACCGATAAATATAGAAAACAAGATTAGTTTTGATCCGGCGATTAATGTCAACGCGCCGGGAGTGAGTTTCCCATCCGATTATTTGTTTATGACGGAACGGCAAAAGCAGGTGATTGATGCGGTTGAGCGCAAATTGTCCCAGCCTGCTTTTAAAGTGTGTATGCGGGTTCTGTACTTCGCGAAAAAGCCGGTTTTTTCCAAGTTTCGTTTTTGGTCCGAGTCCCACGGAGCTTTTAAGCACTTTAATGATTTGGAAATGAATTATTTAAATCGCGGTTTTTGGAGCAGAACTACGGCTGATTATTTTTTCGCTAAAAAACGGAAAATTTTTCGGCAAAATGCGATCATCGCCAATACTAAAAGCCGTGACTGGTATGCCGGAGACGATTGGAATTACTTTAGCGTCGAAGAAGTCGCTTCGCTTTGGCATTTTCCGCACCAGCATGATTTGCTGGCGAACATCCAAACCGCCCAAACCCCGGTCGCCCCGCCCCCGAACTCTCGGGGCGTGCGTGCCGGTTTCCGCCGTGAACGGTTGCTGGAAGTTGAGGTGGGCTCGGTTCCCAGCAATTTACCGGTGGAGGAATATGAATATTATAATTATAAGTAAAATAAATTAAATTAAGATGGAAACCCAAAAACCTTTTTACAACCGTGACGTTACAGTCTTTGCCGAAACAAATTTTCGCGATCAGCGGAAGACTTTTGGCGTTAAGCGCGCGGACCGCCGGCGCCACATGTACATTATCGGTAAGACGGGTATGGGCAAGGCAAGCATGCTGGAGCATATGATTGTTCAGGACATTAAGCGGAGCGAAGGTTTGTGCGTAATCGATACGCAAGGTTTGCTGGTGGAGGAATTGCTGTATTATATTCCCAGCCACCGTTTAAAAGACGTGATTTACGTTAATCCGGCGGATATTGATTATCCGGTGGCGTTTAATTTGCTGGAGACGAGCGATGATTTGCAAGCGCAAACCGAGTTAGTGCAGGGGCTGATTAATATTTTTAAAGATTTATGGGTCGATATTTGGGGTCCGCGTTTGGAATATGTTTTAAAAAATTCACTAATAACTTTGTTAGCCGACGAAAACAACACGCTGTTGCATATCCTCCTTTTGTTGACTGATGCGGATTTTCGCCGCCGGCTTTTGGCAAAAGTTACTGATCAGGTGATTCTGGATTTTTGGTTAAAAGAGTATCAGGAATCACCGGAAAGGTTTGATAGTGCCGCTATCCTGCCGATCAGGGATAAAATTGGGCAAATAGTGAGCACATCACTGCTGCGAAATATTATCGGCCAAGCCAAGACCGGCTTTAATTTTGAGGATATCATCGCCGAAAAGAAAATTGTAATTTTGGTGCTCAATAAATCAAAAATTGGCGACGAAGCCGCGCGTTTGCTGGGATCAGTTTTTACTTTAAAATTGATGTTGGCGGCCAAAAAAATGCAACAACCCGGCCGCGAGTCGGCGGATGTTTATTTTTATTTATATGATTTTCAAAATTATAGCCCGGCATTATTTAACGAATTGATTACTAGCCCTAATTTCGGCCTTAATTTAATTTTATGCAATCAATATTTGGAGCAAGTGCCGGAGTTGGTGCAGAGGGATATTTTTGGCAATTTTGGCACGATCGTGGCATTTCGCGTGGGTTCGAGTGATGCCGTGAAGCTTGCAGAGGTGATGAAGTTGGGAATGAATCCAGAGGATTTGATGAAACTTAATAAATATAACATTATGCTCACCCTTTCGATTGACGGTGAGACGTCGGCGCCGTTTACAGCCGTTACTTTAGAGCCGTTACCGGTGGCTGGACTTAAAGATAACGTTATTGCTTACAGCCGGGAGCGCTATTCCCATCGGCGCGAAGAAGCCGAAGAATCAATCCGGCAAAGTTTGCATATTTATCCGACCAAAAATTATGCTGAAGCTCCGATTTTTGTCGAACCGGAAATATCTCCAGCCAACATCGATTATCCGGCGGTAGATGCGCCAAGTGCCGAGAACTCGGTGCAGGATAAGAGTGAGTCCGACAATAATTACACGGCCGAGGCGTTGGCGGCTTTTCGGGATAAGTTTGCGCAAATAATTGAGCCTACTAACGAAATGGCAGACCTGTCAATTATTAATTTGAGCGCATCTAAACCAACACTAGTTGAGGAAACTAAGCCACAGAGCAAGGCAGTGTCCCCAGGTGAGGAAGTGACGTTTAATTAAAAGGTTTTTTTAAAGCGGTTTTTTTATCATTGACCACTTGGCAACAATTTGGTATTTTTAATATACTAACCTTCTAAAAAAGCAACTGTTTAAATTGAGGTGAAAAGGACGTGCTGTGTCCAGATTCTTTTTTTAGGCAGTGTTTCGTGGCATCATTTTATGTTAAATAATTCGCGGAATAATTTTTTAATTATCAGTTTGGTAGCGATGATTTTTTTTGTCTTTGGAGTCGGCATCGGACAAAACGTACAGCTTATCCGGCCGAGTGTGGCGCCGGAGTCAACGGCTGACCTCAGTAACCCGCTTTGCCCGGCCGGGTTGCCGGAATTTGTCGATCCGACGCAGGTTGATTTTAACTTGTTTTGGGATGTCTGGGCTTCTTTGGAAGACCGTTATTACAAGCGTTCTGACATTAAAGATCAGGAACTTTTTTACGGGGCGATTAGAGGAATGGTCGCTTCTTTGCATGATCCTTATACTGTTTACTTTGAGCCGAAAGCGGCTGAGGAGTTTAACAAAGAGCTTGAAGGTAAATTCGAAGGCATTGGCGCGGAGATCGGCATCAAGCAAGATCGGTTAACGATTATCGCGCCCCTGCCTGGTTCGCCGGCCGAGCAAGCCGGTCTTTTGCCGGGGGATAAAATATTGTCGATCGACGATTTTGATACCACCAATATTTTTGTCGATGAAGCGGTGGACCGTATTCGCGGCACCAAGGGCACTACTGTTACGCTGACTATTTTCCGCAAAGGCGACAGCGCCACAATGGAAAAGTCCATTCGCCGCGACGAAATTGTCGTTAATACCATCAGCTGGAAATTCGTCGGCAGTAAAAAAGATCTGGCCTATTTGAGGGTTTATAGTTTTGATCAAGATACAGCGAATGATTTTCGGGATGCCGTCACCAAGATATTGCGCCAATCGCCCAAAGGTTTGATTGTGGACTTGCGCGCCAATCCAGGCGGTTTTCTGGATGTTGCCGTTAAGATGGCCAGTTTTTGGATCGCCCCTCAAGCCACTGCCGGGCCAGGGCTTAAGCCCGGCGTAATAGTGCAAGAACGGTTTTCCGACGGGCGAGTTCAATATTATCAAGCAGAAGGCCGCCCGAAATTTGATAAAATCAAAACAATTGTGCTCGTCAACGAGGGTTCGGCCTCAGCCTCGGAAATTTTGGCCGGCGCGCTTCAAGATTATGGTTTGGGCGTGACGGTAGGCGAGAAAACATTCGGCAAGGGGTCAGTGCAGGATTACTCGCCATTGCCAGACGGCTCTGCTTTAAAAATAACGGTGGCTGAGTGGTTAACGCCTAAAGGCATTTCGATTAACGAGGCTGGTATTAATCCGCAGGTCGAGGTTAAAATGATCAGTGATGACGTTAATCAGGATCGTGACCCGCAATTGGACAAGGCCATTCAACTGTTGGAATAATTTTTTAAAAGTTTAAAAAGTAACCTCATAAATATGAAAATGCTATCGTTAAAAATTCACGGCAATGTACACGGTGTTTTCTACCGGCACGCGGTTTGGGAGAAAGCCAAGGAATTAAATTTGCGGGGCTATGTTAAAAATATGCCGGATAAAACCGTGGAGGTCAAAGCCGTTGGCGAACCGGAAATTTTGGAGGATCTGCTGGAGTATTGCCGAAAAAATCCCGGACTGTCCCAAGTCGAAGACATAGAAGCAATTTGGGATGAACGCGACCCGCAGTCTTTTGCCAAAGAATTTGATGATTTTAAAGTATTGCATCAATAATTGTGTTTGTTGAATTTTTATATGTCCAAAACAGACAACAAAAATGCTCTCACCAAGCGGAGCGATGATTATTCCCAGTGGTATTTAGACGTGATCGCGGCGGCTGATTTGGCTGAACACTCGCCGGTTAAAGGCTGTATGGTAATCAAGCCGTACGGTTACGCGATTTGGGAGAACATTCAGAAAGTCCTTGATCAAAAAATAAAAGCGACCGGGCACCAGAACGCTTATTTTCCGTTATTCGTGCCTAAGTCTTTTTTGAGCCGCGAAGCCAGCCACGTTAAAGGTTTTGCCAAAGAATGCGCAGTCGTTACGCATCATCGTTTGATTAATGATCCCGCCAGTGATGGCGTTATGGTTGATCCGGCGGCCAAATTGGAGGAAGAGCTGGTGGTCCGGCCGACATCGGAAACCATTATTTACGCAATGTATTCCAAATGGATAAAATCCTGGCGTGATTTGCCGCTCCTTATCAACCAATGGGCGAATATCGTTCGCTGGGAAATGCGCACTCGGCTTTTTTTGCGGACAACTGAATTTTTGTGGCAGGAAGGGCACACCGTTCATGCGACTGAGCAGGAGGCAGAAGACGAAGCGCGGAAAATTTTAGATTTATACAAAGGTTTTACGGAAGAGTACTTGGCGATGCCGGTAATTCAAGGCCAAAAAAGCGAAAGCGAAAAATTCGCCGGCGCTTTACGTACCTACTGCATCGAAGCGATGATGCAGGACGGCCGGGCGCTCCAGGCAGGCACTTCGCACCATTTGGGACAGAATTTCGCCAAAGCTTTTAATATCCAATTTACAGATCAAGATGGAACTCTTAAATACGCCTGGCAAACCAGTTGGGGAGTAAGCACCCGTTTAATCGGGGCTTTAATTATGTGCCACAGCGATGATAAAGGCCTAGTGTTACCGCCGGAGATTGCGCCAATAAAAGTAGTTATTGTGCCGATTGGAAAAACCCAGGAAGAAAAAAAATTGGTCGAAGACAAAATCGGCGAACTATTGATTGGGTTTAAAAGCGTGGATCCGGATTTTGACGCGCGCCGCGTTTATGATCGGCGCGAAGATTTAACGCCCGGTTACAAATTCAACGAATGGGAGAAAAAAGGCGTGCCGATTAGAATTGAAATCGGACCAAAAGACGTGGCCGCGAATCAATTGGTTGCGGTTTATCGCGATAACGGCGAAAAAGAGGCAATCTCGCTGGCTGGCAACTGGGTTGCGCTACTTAAAAAAAGGCTGGATGACATTCAACAACGGTTATTTGAACGCGCCAAAGCGCGGCTCAATGAAGACAGTTATCGCTTTGATGATTACGATAAATTCAAATCCCAGCTGGCCGAGAACCCGGGTTTTATTTACAGCCACTGGTGCGGCAGTGATAAATGCGAAGCCGAAATAGCCGCTGAAACTAAAGCAACCATTTGCTGTATTCCTTTTGACACCGCGGCTGAGACAGGGAAGTGCATTAAATGCAACAGTAGTTCCCAGAAGCGGGTGATTTTTGCAAAAGCGTATTAGTAAAAAAAATTTTAAATTTTAAATTTTAAATTTTAATTCAAGTCTTAATGTTAAATTTTAAAATTTTGAAACTGATTAAAATGTGATTTTCTGTCTCTGCTTTAAAATTTAACATTCTGGTTTTAAAATTGATTTAAAATTTAGAATTTAAAATTAATGATTTGTATTTCCGCGGGCTCCTTATTTGTTATCGGCCGGGAATAACAAAGCAAGTTTGATTTTCCAATGAAAATATATACCATCATTCCGGCATATAACGAATCCTCCACCATCGAGTCGGTTATTCGTGATGTCCACGAGTATTGTCATGAAATTGTGGTGGTTGATGACGGATCCACTGATAACACCACAAAACTCGCTGCCCAAGCGGGTGCTGTGGTATTGCATCACATCGTTAACCGCGGACAGGGCGCGGCCTTGCAAACCGGGATTTCTTATGCCTTGAGGCAGGGGGCAGAAGCAATCGTCACTTTTGACGCTGATGGACAACACCGGGCCGAAGACATCAATGTGCTTATTAAACCCATTCAAGAAAAACGGCTAGATGTGGTGCTGGGGTCAAGGTTTCTAATTTTCAATTTTCCCTCCAAGAAGGCGGGCAGGCAATTTTCAATTTTCAAACAAATAGGAGGTGTCATTCCTGCGAAAGCAGGAATCCAGACTATTAATATAGATTCCCCCGAGGGGCATCGGGGGAATGACAGACAGGCCATGCCATGGTCGCGATATCTTATTTTAAAACTCGCGCTTTTGCATCAACGGTTTTTTGCCGGTTTAAAAGTTACCGACACTAACTGCGGCTTGCGCGCGTTTAGCCGGCGAGCGGCGCAAAAAATTAACATCACTTCTGACCGGATGGCGCACGCGTCGCAAATTTTGGAAGAGATCGGCCGGTTGGGACTAACTTACCAAGAAGTGCCGGTTAACATCAAATACACAACTTATTCCCGCGCCAAAGGGCAAAAGAATTTAAAGGGGGCGGTGCAGATTTTGTACGAGATTTTTATCGGCAGAATGATGTCGGATTTAAAGTCAAAAAAAAGGTAGACGACGTTAAAAGTGTCATTCCGAGTTTTAGCGAGGCCAGCCAGAGGCTGATCACCCTCTGGGTGAAATCCCTTTCTTCAATAATCGCTAAAATAAGAGATCCCTCGACAAGCTCGGGATGACAAAATAATATTTTACCAGTTTTTGGATAGCCTCGATATCTCAAATTAGTTTGTGAACCATGTCCCCAATTCAGATAATTTTAATCGGCATAATCGCCGTAATAATCGTCAAAATTTTACAAAAGTACAAAAGCTCCGCTATTTCGATTCGCGAGTTTTTTTTGTGGGTGGCGTTTTGGCTGATCGTGGCGGTTCTGGTTATTTTTCCCAATGCCACGCAGACCGTGGCCAATTGGGTGGGCATCACTAGGGGAGTTGATTTGATTGTTTATTTGAGCGTGATTGTTTTGTATTTCTCTCTGTTTTATATTTTAGTGCGGTTGGAACGGCTGGAGCGCGATATTACAAAAATTGTGCGAAAAATGGCACTGAAGGAAGAAAATGATAAATCCAATAGACAAAATAACCAAGAAACAATAACCAAGTGTCCCCGCCCGCCTTGCTTCGCAACGCGAAGCGGGCAGGCAAACAATAACCAATTTTCAAATAATCAATAATCAAATTATTTGGTTATTCAGTCATTGTTTATTGTAATTTGTTTGGATACTTGTATCTTGGTAATTGGTTATTCGCTAAAGTTAATCAAAAATTGAAAATTGCCCTAATTTATGTTCAGAGTTGCTCTTATTCTCGTCAACTACAACGGTCTAAAATACCTGCCAGATTTATTTGCCTCGATAGCCCAGCTTGATTACCCGCGCGATCAAGCTGATATTTTTTTTGTGGACAATTCGTCTTCTGATGGGTCGCTCGCCTGGGCGAGGGATAACGCGGATCAATTAAACCGCCGCGTAAATTTTATCGCTAGTGAAAAAAATTTGGGTTTTGCTGGCGGGAATAATTTAGCTTTGCGGCAAATTTTGGAATCAAATAATTACGAATACGCGGTAATGTTAAATATTGATACAGTCACGGACGCAAAATTTTTATCAGAACTCGTCAAAAAAGTCGAGGCCGACCTAAAAATCGGGGCAGTGCAGTCGTTAATTTTGCTTCATGATGACCCTAAATTAATCAACACTAGCGGTAATGCCTTACACTATCTTGGCTTTGGTTGGGCAGGAAATTATCAAAAAGAAATTAAGGCTGTCATTCCGAGCGAAAGTCGAGGCCAGCCAGAGGCTGATCACCCTTTGGGTGAAATCTCTCTTGGTTTGGGCCTGCCGGCAGGCAGGGATCCCTCCATTACACTCGCTGGTGCTCGTTTCAGTCGGGATGACAGTCACGAAGTCGGCTACTGTTCTGGTGCCGCGGTTTTATATCGCATCGACATTTTGCGTCAGATCGGTCTGCTCGACGAAAAATTTTTTATGTACCACGAAGATTTGGAATTGGGTTGGAGAATCAGGCTGGCTGGCTGCAAAAATGTTTTAGCGCCAGAGTCAATCGTTTATCATAAATATCAATTCTCGCGGCATAAAAAAAAGTGGTTTTGGACCGAACGCAATCGGCTGTTAGTTTATTTTTCGCTGTACCGCTGGCAGACCTTGCTTATTTTAGCGCCGGTTTTTTTGTTCGTTGAGCTGGGAATGCTGGCGTATAGCTTGATCGGTGGCTGGTTTTGGTATAAACTCCGCTCGTACATTGAGGTACTGCTGTCAATTAACTATATAATAGATAAACGCCGTCGAATCAGGCGGTTGCGTCAGGTTGGCGATCAGATGATTTTTCGGCAAATGACAGGCAAGTTTGATTTTGCGGAAATCAAAAATCCGGTTATCACTTACATTGTCAATCCAATTTTGCTCATCTATTTTTGGCTGGCGCGGGTGTTGGTTAGATGGTAGGGGAGTAAAAAAAAGAAAACATCAAATTCAGGAATTTATAAATACGCAAGAATCTGATGTTTTCGCGGGATGCGATATTGGAAAGTGATGGTCAATTGATTGACAGTCACTGGTTCACAACGCTAGGATCTAGGGTGCCTACGGAGACGGATCGTCACAGTCGAATTGTCCTCGCTACGACTCTCCGGTCGCCAACTGCCTATATTTGGATGTTGTTTGTTGATCTCTTTTAAGATCGTTTCTGATGTCCCATTCGCAAGGTGTTCCGGCACATAATAGTGGACTGTGTCGCCGGGCTTGAAATAGTAATCATCTGCTAATTGCAGAAGTTCCCTTGTATTTTCGGCAGTTAGCTTAACGATTAGCTCAGTCTGATTTACTGTTTCAACCTTCATCTGTTTTCACCTCCTTTCGAAAACAGAACGTTAAAAAGTAACTGGTTTATTAATTTATGCCATGATTTTTGCACTTTTTTCACTAATTGTCAATATCGGGCTGGTAGCTAACATACTCTGGGTAAAATCAGTAATTTTAGGGTTTATTAGTTTGTTTTTATATTTGGCATTCAATGGTTATTTGGCTGGGAAAATCGCCGGCCGTTGGATTCCGTTCCCTTGTAGCTGGACTAAGTGGCTAACTGGCGTATTTTTGGTTTTTAGTTTAGTTTCATTTTCCTTGGGCGTGGTGATCGTGTTTTATCAATATAATCTGGTGATTTTGTCGACGGTTGTGTTGGCAGTCAGCGCAGGATTATTTTTAGCTTGCCGGCGTAATTTAGGCGTCATTTTTTCAGTAAAGCAGTTCGTCAATTCACTCAAACGACGATTTCTAGCAAATACTAATGTTCTCAATTATCAATCTAATCGCACTCCAGTTTACATTGCCCTGGTTTTACTTTTTATCGTCGGATTTTTGACGCTTGTCGCTTCCAACGCCGCTGACAAGTTTATCACCGCTCCTTGGCAGGCTTTGCCAGCCCAATTCGCCTGGGTTATTTTTTTCTTGTCGGTGATTATTATTGGGCTAATTTTTTTCCGGCCGAGCAAATACTTGCTGATACCAATCATTTTATTTTCCTTGCTACAGCATTTTTACCTTCCGGCCGTGTACCGCCTGCCTTATGGCCTGGATGATTGGCGGCATATTGGAATGATGGAAACTATCAGGCAAGAGGGGAACATCAAACCATTTGGCTTGGCGGAAACCTTTGTTAGCCCTAAGCTTTCATACTCCAGCTTTTGGGGGTCAGCGCTTTTTTTACGGGAATCTCTAAATATTGATTTTGTGCCTCTAACCGTTTGGTGGCAGCCACTGTTTTTCTCTTTCTTTTTGCCCCTACTTTTATATTTGGTCGGTAGGGGAATAAAAACTGTTGTCATTTCAAAGAGCCCGAGTTACCAAAGGGATTCCTCCACTTCCCATTCGACTCTGCTCAGGGTCGGTCGGAATGACAAGTGGTTCCCACTATTGGTTGCTTTTCTGCCGGCGCTTTTTTATCCGCTGCAACTTTACGGCGCAATTTCCCTGCCGGTCGCCTCAAGCTTTTTATTTTTCATTTTTTTCCTGCTGACAGTTTTAACTTGGGTCAACCGGCCGTCAAGACAATTAAAATTATTGATTGTTTTTGAATTTTGTCTTTTGTTTTTCGGCTATGTGATTTATTGGTTGATCGCCGCGTTGATCACCGGTTTTTTGATTATTCATCGCTTAACAGCCAATTATCAAAAATCAGTTAAGCAAAAATTGATCCGGCTGGGCTATCTTTTGGCGAGCGTCTGGCTTATTCCAATCGTCAGTTTATGGGCCAGCCCGAATGCCCGTTTTGATATTTTAACGACCGGAATGGATTATTTTAGCGATTTTTGGAGCCATAACTTGCAGTATTTGCTGGGTTTTAAAATGATCGGCTCGCCACGGCCGCAAGCCGGCAATTTAATCTGGCATGATATGCATCAGATTTTTGTAAATTTGCCGCCGTTTAACTGGCAATATTTTGATACCGCGCTTCTCGTCATTTTGATTGTTTTGATTCTGATTGGTCTTAAACAATTATTGATGTCAGATACTCCTACTAATAAATTAAGCATCATCAAGTCGCTGATAGTTTATCTCTTTTTCGTCAGCATCGGCAGTATTTTTCTGGACCGGTATTATTTTGGTGGAGTGCATTTGTTGACCGAGAGGCTGGATTTAATAGTCGATCTTATTTTGTTATTAGTGTTGTTATTTGGGATAGAGTATGTAATTTCTAATTTCAAATTTCTAATTTCTAAACAAATTCCAAATTCAAATATCCAAAATTCAAAACGGTTTGGGAAACAGAATTTATTTCAAATTTTAATTATTTTATTTTTCGCTTTTACCATTACTTCTACATTTATCTCCGGCCCGGTTTACGGCCGGGCAGTGCGTGGGCATTACGAGGCGGCGAGCTGGCTGAATCAAGATATGATTTTAAACAGCCGGCAGAATTATTGCGTTTTGTCCGAGCAATTTGCCTTGGCCGCTCTGGACGCAGTTTCCGGCGGTCGTGTGGCCAACGGCAATTTCCCGATGCAGTACGGCTATCTGGAGGAAAGCGGCAAGCTCTTTGTGAATTTATTTTCCCATCCAAATTTGTACTGGCTAGCTAAGGCGGACGCGCTGGCTAAAAGCCCGGGCTGTTACTTATTGATCGATTCTCGTTTTCTCGCGGACTGGAATACGCAACAGCTCCGCTGGCTGTTGGGGCGCGAAGTTTATCGGGTTGACGGTGTTTACGTTTGGCGATATGATGGTGGAGAGCGATTTTAATTTTTTATTCTATGATTAGCCAAGAGTATCAAAAAAAAGCCACTAAACAAGATTATTCAAAAAAAACCGAAATTGACGGCGTCAAAATTATCGATTTGCCGTATTTTATTGATGACGGCGGCGGTTTTTGCGAGCTGGCGCGCTTAGTCAGCCCAGCTGGCATCAAAGACTATTTTCCGGAGTTTGAGACCAAACAAGTAAATTGGTCTTATCTTGAGCCTGGTGTAATTAAAGCCGGGCATTTGCACGAGTCGCAAGAAGACATCTGGTTTGTGCCGCCGACTGACCGCTTGATTGTCGGTTTGTTGGATGTCCGCGAAAAATCAAAAACCTTGGGCAATAAAATGCGCTTGGTGCTGGGCGCCTGCAAAGCGCGCCTCTTATATGTGCCGCGCGGCGTGGTTCACGGGTGCGCTAATCCTTATAACCGGCCGATGACGGTTATCTATTTGGTCAATCAGTACTGGGATGGATCAGACGAACTGCGGATTCCTGATCAAGAATTCGGCGAAGGATTTTGGGAAATTCAAAAAGGGTGAACCTTTGTGAAACCTGTCATCCCCGCGAAAGCGGGGATCCATGGCAACAACTATAGTGATCTGGATTCCCGCTTTCGCGGGAATGACAAGCTAAGTTTATTCCGTGTAAGTAAATTTATTTCATGGCATTAGAAAAATGTAAAAAAATTTTGATTACCGGCGGGGCTGGCTTTATGGGCAGCAATTTTATCCGTTATTTGCTGGCTAAATATAAAGATTATCAAATAGTCAATTTAGACAAACTAACTTATGCCGGCAATTTGGATAACTTAGTTGATTTGGCTCAAAACCAGCGCTATAAATTTGTTAAAGGCGATATCACTGACGAGAAAATAGTCGATCGTCTTATTAAGCGCGAGAAAATTGACGTAATTTGTAATTTCGCGGCAGAATCTCACGTCGACCGCTCGATTTTAGGCCCGCGGGAGTTTGTAACGACTGACGTGATTGGTGTATTAAATCTTTTGGAGGCAGGGCGAGAGCATCAAATTAAGCGTTTTATTCAAATCAGCACCGACGAAGTTTATGGCGCAGTCGAGAGCGGCACGACCTCCGAGTCAGCTCCGTTTCGCCCACGCAGTCCGTACGCGGCCTCCAAAGCCGGCGGCGATCATTTAGTTTTGGCCTATTATCATACTTATAATCTCCCGGTGGTGCGCGTCCATTCCTGCAATTTCTACGGGCCGTATCAATATCCGGAAAAGTTTATTCCGCTTTTTATCACCAATTTTTTGGAAGGCAAGTCAGTGCCGCTTTATGGGGCCGGTACCCAAGTGCGAGAATGGATTTTTACCCAGGATTTTTGCCGGGCGCTGGATTTAGTGATGCACAAGGGATCAGATGGCGAAGTTTACAACATCGGTACTGGTTATCGTCGAACTAATATAGAAGTCGCAAAAGCGCTCGCCAAATTGTCGTGCGTTTCAGAAAACTTAATCACCAAAGTTACCGATCGGCCAGGACATGATGTCCGTTACGCGTTAAACGCTGTCAAAATCAAAAAGCTCGGGTTTAAACCAAAATACAGTTTTTTGGACGGCTTGCGCGAGACAGTTAAATGGTATCAGAACAATCAAAAATGGTGGAGGAAGATCAAGAATAAGCAGGAGTTTCGGGAGTATTATAGGAAGCAATATAAGGTGACTACAAAAGATAAATTAATAGCAAAAATTAGCTAAATTACAGAGCAATGAATAACCAGTTTAATAATTTTAAATTTTTAATTTTAAATTTTAATTCAAGCTTTAATGTTAAATTCTAAAAATTTGAAACTGATTAAAATGCGACCTGTAGTCTCCGTTTTAAAATTTAACATTCTAGTTTTAAAATTGATTTAAAATTTAGAATTTAAAATTTGCATATTACTTTTTTTATGAAAGCTTTAATCACCGCCGGCGGCCGGGGAACGCGGCTGCGGCCAATCACCTATACCGTTAATAAACATTTAATTCCCTTAGCCGGTCAGCCTTTGATTTTCTACGCGATTCAAAAAATCGCCGAAGCCGGCATCAAAGAAATTTTCATTAACACCAACGAAGGGGACACCGAAATCGCGCAAGCTGTCGGCAACGGTAGCCGCTGGGGCGTTAAGATTACCTGTTTTGAGCAAAAAGGCGGGCCACGGGGCATTGCCGACGTCGTTCGGCAGGCCAAGGATTTTCTGGGTGATTCGCCTTTTATCCTTTATTTAGGCGATAATATCATTTTAGGAAAAATCAAACGATACGTCGATTATTTTAAGAAAGAAAAGTTAAATTGTTTTTTGGCGCTTTCTAAAGTCGCGGACCCCACTCATTTTGGCGTGCCGGTAATTGTTGACGGAAAAATTACCAAAGTCGTCGAAAAGCCGGCTAAACCAGCGTCCCCTTTTGCTGTTACCGGCATTTACATTTACGACTCGAATATTTTTGAGGCGATCAGCCACCTTAAATATTCTGCCCGCGGCGAGTTGGAAATTTCTGACGCGCACAGCTGGCTGATTAAGCACGGCTTTAAAGTCGGTTTTCGCGAAATCACCGGCTGGTGGAAAGACACCGGCCGCAGTGAGGATTTGTTGGAAGCGAATCAACTCCTGCTTTCGGAAATTAAACGGCAACTGGACGGTAAGATTTCTGACGACGCGACTGTTCAGGGTCGGGTCAAAATTGGGCGCGGCACGAAAATCGGCGGCAAAAGCATTATTCGCGGGCCGGTGGTGATCGGCGAAAATTGCGTGATCAACGACAGTTACATCGGGCCGTTCAGCTCAATCGGCAATAGTGTTGAAATTTACGGCGCGGAAATCGAAAATTCAATCGTTTTTGACCACGCAGACATTCAAACCAGCGCCCGGATCGTCGACAGTTTAATCGGTTTAAATACGACTATCGTTTCCGCTCACAAAAGTTTGCCTTCTGGCCATAAATTGATAGTGGGCAGTAATTCATTAATAGAATTATGATTTAAGATTTACGATTTACGAATTCTTAAATCATAAATCATAATTCATAAATCACAGTTATGCTAGTTTCCTACGCCAACGGCAAGTACGTTCCAACAGACAAATTGGCCTTGCCTTTTGCCGGCGATATAACCGGTACCGTGCGCGGTTACCGAATTTTTACCGCCTGCCGCACGCTCGGGGATAAAATTTTTCGTTTTGATGATCATCTGAACCGAGTTTTTAATTCGGCGCGGGCAATTTATATGCAATTGCCGGTAACCAAGAGCGAATTAAAGAAAATTATCGAAGAGACGCTGGAGAGAAATCGGCGGGCCACGCCAAAGGGCGGGCAAGCGAAAGTAAAAGGGGACGTGCTGATCGAAATTGTTTTGAGCGGCGGTCCGGCGAGCGCGAATACCGTTTCCCCGGCCGGTCCGGCGGCTTTATATGTGGTGATTTTTGCGCTTAAAACTCCGGCGCCAGAGCAATTTAGTCGCGGGATGACAGTGGCGGTTTATCCGTACCAGCGCCAGTGGCCAGAGGTGAAGCTTTTAAATTACGTCGGCGGCGTAATCGCCCATCAGACCGTCGTCAAAAAAATGCGGGCTGATGAAGTTCTGTTCATTACGCCGGATAAAAAGCAGACAGTTTTGGAAGGCGTTACTTTTAATTTTTTTGTCGTCAGGAACAATGAGGTTTTGACTGCGCCTTTGGACGGTAAGATATTGCCCGGGATTACGCGCAAAACAGTGATCGAGCTGTCGCGAAAAGCTAGTATCAAAATCCGTGAGGTTCGTTTTACTTATCAAGATCTTAAAAAAATTGATGAAGCGTTTTTGACTTCTTCGACGCGCAACGTGATGCCGGTAGTCAAAATCGACGGCTTTAAAGTCGGCACTGGCCGGCCCGGGCCGGTAACCAAACAGTTGATGCAACTTTTCGCGAACTATCAGGCGAAGTATTAGGGGGATGGCGTTAATTTTCAATTTTCAATTTACAATTTCCAATGAATTTTCATTGACTCAATTTTCAAACCTGAGTCGCAATTAAAAAATCTAGCCCAATAAAAAAAGTTTGACCCATGTTGTACAGTAACATGGGTCGGGAGGGAGTTATGATTTGGGTTTGGATTTGATATTCCAAAGTGCAAAAAGCTCATTTAGCCATTTTTGCAGAAGTTGCCAAGGCAATACAGGTTGAAAGTAATCTTCAGGTATTGCAGTAAAGATTGCATGAATCGCTTCGAGTTCAGGGCGATTCATCCAGTGAGGATGGTTGAGGATTAAGAGAGCGGTATTCACTTCATCAGGCGAAACTATTTCGCCGGCAGCAGTTGCTTCGAGAATTTTTGTTAGGATATCGCACTCCACGCTAGGCTCCTTTGGCTTATCTTTCTTTTTTTCTTCTTTAGTTTTTTCGTTCGGCATTTTTTCAATTCCTCCTTATTGATTGTTGTTAGTTAAATTAATGTTGCCGAGTCGTCGTTAAATTAGCATATTTTTTGATATTTGTCCAGTATGAAACAGGTTTTATTATTAGGTAAAAATGGGATGTTGGGGCAGGCGATTGTAGGGGCGATTCATGAATCGCCCGTACGAAATCGTGCCGGGGCAATTCATGAATTGTCCTTACGTCATTTGGAGTCAATTCGTGTGACCCTACATTCCTGGGGCCATCAGGATTTGGACATCACCGATCGCCTTGAGGTCATAAAAAAAATCAGCCAGCTAAAACCATCAATTGTCATCAACGCGACTGGATTTACTGATGTCGATGGCGCGGAAAGTCAAAAAGATTTGGCCTTTGCCGTTAATGTCGCTGGTCCAGGGTATCTGGCCGAAGTTTGCAATCAAATCAACGCCAGCTTAATTCATTTTTCCACGGATTACGTTTTTGACGGCAGTCAAGAGCGGGGTTATGAGGAGAATGATCAAAGTCATTTGGGGCCGGTGAATGTGTATGGCGAGTCGAAGTTGGAGGGAGAAAAGAATGTCAAATATCAAATATCAAATGTCAATTCAATTCCCAATTCCAAAAGTCAAATGTCAAAGTATTTTATAGTTCGCACGTCGTGGTTATATGGACAGGGCGGGAAGAATTTTGTTGATACAATACTCAAGCGAGCGCGGGACGGCCAAACCGAATTCAAAATAGTTGACGATCAGTTTGGGTTACCGACTTACGCGTTCGATTTGGCGCAGGCTGTTTGGGAAATGGTAAATCAGCATGAGCAACTAGATTCGGGAATATACCATGTAACTAATTCTAAATTTCAAATTTTAAATTTTAAATCCCTGCCCGCCAAGGCTTACGCCCTCAGGCGTGGGCAGGCGGGAATTTCAAATGACAAATGTCAAATGACAAATGCTACCGAAGAGACTGCTGGGATTACTTGGTACGATTTCGCGTGTGAAATTTTTAAACAAGCCAAAGAGCTCGGTATTTTGTCAAAACTGCCCATAATCACACCCTGTGCCACTGCCGAATTCCCGCGGCTGGCGAAAAGGCCAAAATATGGCGCGCTAATTAGTACCAAATTGCCGGCATTGCGGAGTTGGCAGTCAGCGCTCACTGATTATTTAAAAACTAAATTAAGCAACGTCTAAAGATAAAAGAGGAGAGTTGAAATTCTCTTTTTGGCTTTTGACAGTAAAAAAAATGATTACCAACCAAGCATCTTTAAAAAGGGTGGAATTGATTACCGCCGATAGCCCCAAGCACGATCAAAGTACGCAGATAAAAGAGCTGTTGGCTGATTTAAAAAAACAGGAGATCGAAATTGCCGATCAGGAGGAACTCATCTCCGCTTTATTGGAAATGGACATTGATGAGGACATGAATATTTGCCAGTACCAAGTTGACCAAAGCAAGTCAGTCAGCGTCAGCCGCGGAGCGCATGGGTACAAAATGGAAATCAATGAGTATTAATTTTTGTATATGGCTCGCGTCGAAAGTGTGATATAATAGTGGCATAATGGGATCACAATTATTTAATTTATTCTTGAACGTCGTTTTACCGCTCGGTTTATTTGTTGGAGGTTTATTTGGTTTACGCTTATTTTTTCGCCGGAGAATGGCCCAGGACCCGAATCAAAAAGACGTGGTTTTTTTGATCCGCCTGCCAAAGGAATCGGCGAAAATGAAAGAAGAAAAAGAGCGGATGGGCTCTAAAACGCTGGAAATGACCCGAGAGAAAATCGGCATCTCGCAAACTTTGTACGCCAACCTTTCGGGTTTAAAAAAGACCGACTGGTTTTCCCGTTTTTTCTACGGGCCGCAAAATTACCTGTCTGCCGAGCTGGTTTTAAAAGATGGGTTGATTCATTTTTATCTGGTTTGCCCGCATAAAATTCGGGAGATCGTTGAACAGCAAATCCACGCGCAGTTTCCCGATGCCGAGGTAACCGAGACGCCTGATTATAATATTTTTACCCGCCAAGGAGAAATTGCCGCCGCTAATTTGCGCTTGCGCCGCCATTCGATTTTACCGCTAAAAACTTTTCGGGAGTTGGAGTCAGATCCTTTAAACGGCATTAGCAACGCCTTGAGTAAAATCGATGTGCGGGAAGGGGCGCTGATTCAGATTTTAGCGCGTCCTAAAGCTTCCAGCTGGAGCCGCAAAGGAATGCGGGTGGCGAGCGCGATGCAACAAGGTAAAAAATTGGGTGAGGCCATGGGTTGGAACTGGTTGCAAAAACCGGTGTCTGCCCTGGGGAACAGCGCCTATGGCGTCTTAACCGCGCCGCAGTATGGTTTAGGCGGATCAAATAAAGATCAACCAGGCAAAGATAAAACGAGCCAAAAGGATTATCGGCTGTCGCCTTTGGAAGAAGAAATGGTGAAAGGAATCGAAAATAAGGCTTCGCAGTTTGCGTTTGACGTCAATATTCGCATTGTCGTGACTGCCGAGGCTCCGGGCCGGGCGCGATTAATTTTAAATAACATCGTCAACTCGTTCGCCCAGTACGATAACGGCGAACGGGGCAATGGTTTTCGCGTCTGGAAACCGTGGTTTTTTGATCATACCATTTCGGATTCGATTTTCCGCCGTTATAGCCGCCGCGGCGGTTTAGTTTTAAATACTCAGGAGTTGGCGAGTTTGTGGCATTTGCCGCTTACCGACACCGAAACGCCGAATATTTTGTGGCTGTCTGCCAAGCGGGCGTCGCCGCCGGTTAATCTTCCGGGCGAGGGAATAATTTTAGGCCGCAGTGTTTATCGGGGCGAAGAGAAAATTGTTCGAATGAAGCGCGAAGACCGTACTCGGCATATGTACATTATCGGTAAATCCGGCTCCGGTAAATCGGTGATGCTTTCCAATATGGCGATCCAAGACATTCAAAACGGGGAAGGGGTTTGCGTTTTGGATCCGCACGGCGATCTAGTCGAGACGATTTTGGAAAATGTTCCGCGCCAGCGGGTGGATGATGTTATTTACTTTAACCCGGGCGATATGAACCGGCCGATCGGGCTTAATATGCTGGAATACCACACTGAGGAGCAGATGGATTTTATGGTGCAGGAGATGATCGCCATTTTCTATAAATTATTTCCGCCGGAAATGATCGGCCCGATGTTTGAGCACAATATGCGCAACGTAATGCTGACGCTGATGGCCGATAAGGAGCATCCGGGCACAATCGCGGACATTCCGCGAATGTTCACGGATACGGCTTTTCAAAAGTATAAAGTCCAGTTCGTTAAAGACGTGATTGTCCGCTCTTTCTGGGAAAAAGAAATGGCGCAAACGACGGATTTTCATAAATCCGAAATGCTGGGTTATTTGATTTCTAAAGTCGGCCGTTTTGTGGAAAACGAGATGATTCGCAATATTATCGGCCAGCCCAAGAGCGGTTTTGATTTTCGCGAGGTCATGGACAAAAAAAAGATCTTGCTGATCAATTTATCCAAAGGCAAGACCGGCGAAGTCAACAGCTCGCTTTTAGGTCTGATTATTGTGGCGAAATTGCAGATGGCGGCGATGTCGCGGGCCGAACTTCCTCAAAAGGATCGCCATGATTTTTACCTGTACATTGATGAGTTTCAGAATTTTATTACTGATTCCATCGCCACCATTTTGTCCGAAGCCCGTAAGTATCGTTTAAATTTAATTTTAGCGCACCAGTATCTGGGGCAGTTAATAGACGAAAAAGGCCAGAAGAAAATATTAGACGCGGTTTTGGGTAATGCCGGAACGATTTGTTCGTTTAAAATCGGCGTGGAAGATGCCGAGACCGTGGCCAAGGAATTCGCGCCGGTTTTTAACGAGTACGATTTAGTGAACGTTGATCGTTTTAACGTTTATCTTAAACTTTTAATCGATAACGCCGCTTCGCGTCCGTTTAACATGGAAACTTTGCCGCCACAACCGGGTAACTCTGATTTGGCGCGGGCGATTAAGGAATTGTCGCGCTTAAAATATGGTCGGCCGAAAGCCGAGATTGACGCGGAAATTTTATTGCGCACTCAACTGGGATCAGTCGTTGCGAAAGCGAATACCGGAACGATTGAGTCGACGTTATAATTTGACAAAAAATTTATTTTTGCTAAAGTAGTAAACACAACTACACTTGGAGGGTGATAGAATTTTTATGATTGAGGTTAAGGAACTCTCGAAGAATTATAACGAACTAAAAGTATTAAAAAAAATCTCCTTTACGATTCAGAAAGGGGAGATTGTTGGTTTTCTCGGACCGAATGGCGCCGGCAAAACTACCACGATGAAGATTATTACCGGTTATACCGCTCCCTCGTCCGGCAGTGTTAAGATTAATGGTTTAGAGGTGAGTAATAATACCTTGGCCGTAAAAAAGCAGATTGGTTATTTGCCGGAATCAGTGGCGGTTTACGACGATATGACAGTAGTCGAGTATCTGAAGTTTATCGCCGATATTCGCAGAACGAATGTTGACGCGTTAAAAGCGGTAGTCAAGATTTGCGGTTTGGAAAAGATGGTGCGCCGGCCGATCAGCCAGCTGTCCAAAGGTTACCGCCAACGCACTTGTTTGGCGCAGGCCTTAATTCATAATCCGGATATTTTAATTTTAGATGAGCCGACTTCTGGGCTTGATCCTAATCAAATTGCGGAAATCAGAAACGTGATCAAGAAAATTGGCCAGGAAAAAACAGTGGTTTTAAGCACTCATATTTTGCAGGAAGTGCAGGCCACCTGCGATCGGGTCATCATTATCAACGAGGGGCAGATAGTTGCTCAAGGGACGACCCAGGAATTAGAGCGCCAGGCTCATGGCAAGCAGTCGGTTTTTGTTAAAATGAAGGGCATCAAAGATAAAATTCAGCAACTGCTTCTGGATTTGCCGGCGGCTGATGAGGTAGTCCATCGGGGAAGTGAAGCACAAAATATTTTCAGTTTCGAAATAATCATCAAAAATGAATTGTCCGAATCAGAACCGGATATCCGGGAATTGATTTTTCACCAAGCCGTTAAAGCCAACGCTCCGATTCTGGAGATGCGGCAGGAACGCATTAGCCTGGAAGACGTGTTTAGGCAGCTGACGAAATAGAAAATTATGGTTAACATCATTACCATTGCCAAAAAAGAATTACGCGCTTATTTTAACAGCCCAATCGCTTATATTTTTTTGGTTGTTTTTTTGGTCGTCATCAACTGGATGTTTTTTAGCCGTTTCTTTTTGGTTGGGCAGGTTTCTCTGCGCGATTATTTCGCCCTTATTCCTTGGCTTTTTTTAATCTTATTGCCGGCATTATCGATGCGGCTGTGGGCCGAAGAAAAAAGGAGCGGCAGTCTGGAGTTGTTGTTGACTTTGCCGATTCGCGACACCGAAGCGGTTGTCGGAAAGTTTTTGGGAGTGACTAGCTTTTTGCTAATTACCGTACTTTTGACTTTGCCGACCGCCATCACGGTAATTTCTTTAGGGGACGCAGATCCGGGAGAAATTGTCGGCGGCTACATTGCGACGGTGTTGTCCGGCATGATGCTCTTGGCGTTTGGCGCATTTATTTCGTCTCTGACGCGCAATCAAATTGTCGCTTTTTTGCTTTCGGTGGTATTTTCTTTTATTTTGATGCTGTTGGGGTTGGATTACGTTTCAGCGCCGTTTTCCGGCGTCATGGCCGAAGTGCTTAATTTTTTTAGCATGTCGCCGCACTTTAGCGTACTATCACGCGGGTTGCTTGATTTTAGCGATGTTATGTATTTTTTCGGGTTTACTTTCTTTTGGCTATTTTTAAACGTTAAGGTTCTGCAGTCAAGATATTACAAAGGGTAAATAGAAATTAATTATGAAGTTTTTTTCCGCCAAATTAAAATCAACTACCGATTTTTATACGCAAATTGCCTTGATGCTCGTGATTGTGCTCATGGTCAATGTTATTTTTGCGCTCGCCCCGTGGCGGGTAGATCTGAGCGAAGCAAAGTTATACAGCATTTCACCGGTAACCAAGCAAACGCTTAAAGATTTGGATGATGTCGTTAACATCAAGGCATATTTTACCGAGGATTTGCCCGGGTATTTGGTGGCCGTGCGTCAGCAAGTCAAAGACCTGCTCGCTGAATACCAGAATTACGGCCAAGGGAAAATCCAAATTAAATTTATTAATCCCAACGACAACCCGCTCCTAGAGCAGGAGGCGGCGGCTTTGGGGTTGCCACCTTTGCAGTTTAATGTTGTCAAAAAAGACAAATTCGAGGTGGCCCAGGGTTATTTGGGGATTGCGATATTATACGGCGATAAGCTGGAAACGATACCAGTGGTGCAAGATACCAGCAATTTGGAATATAATTTGACTGCGGCGATCAAAAAAGTGATCTCTGGCCAATCATTTACTATCGGCATTTTACAGAAAGCTGATAATTTGGCTCCGATCGAAAGTTTGAGCTTACTCGAAAAAGTATTGGGTCAACAATATCAGGTTAGGGCGGTTGATTTATCCGGCGACGAATTAATCGGCAGTGATATCAGCACGTTGATTATTCCCGGGCCGTACGGGAAGTTTACTGACCGTGATTTGTACGTTATTGATCAATATATTATGAGCGGCCGCGGCGTGTTGCTTGCCGCTGACGGCGTTCGCTTGGGCGAAAATTTGCAGGCGACCCCGAACGATTCAAATTTGTTTGATTTGCTAAAATCTTACGGCGTTACGGTCAATAGAGATTTGATTTATGACCCTCGGTATAATGGCCAGGCTTCTTTTTCCCAGGGATTTGTCCAATTTTTGACGCCCTATGGTTTTTGGCCGCGAGTTTTAAAACCTGGTTTCAATCAAGACAGCGTTTTAGTTAATAAGTTGGAATCACTTTATTTGGCCTGGGGCAGTTCTTTGGACGTTACCGGGGCTGCTGGGGGGCAGATATTGGCCAAGACTTCGCCGGATTCGCAGGTGGTTAAAGATAATTTTAATCTTTCACCGCAGGAGCAACCGCAGGGGACTACCGGGAGCGGCAATTTTCCGGTGGCGGTTCTCGTCAAAACAAAACTTAGCAGTTATTTTAAAACACCAATCCCGCGGGTACAAAGCACAGAGGAGCAGACTACGGAAACTCGGATCGCTGAGGTGGCAGCCTCTAAAGTCGTCGTCATTAGCGACGCGGACATCGTGACCGACGATTTTGTGCGGCTTTATCAAGAAAATATGATTTTCCTCCAGAATATCGTTGATGGGCTTACTTTAGACGAGAGTTTGGCGGCGATTCGTTCCAAAGCCGTCAGTTCCAGGCCGATTGACGAATTGGATGATACGGCGCGCACTTTAGTAAAATACGGCAACATTGTCGGGGTGCCTTTGTTGGTTGTTTTGATGGCCATTGTCCGGTTTTTCTGGCGGCGTAAAAGCCAACGCTTGGGCGACGCGGAGATATAGATAAAAATTTTTCAGTTAAAGGCTGATCAGATTGTCTAGGAATTGTCATCCCCGCGGAGGCGGGGATCCAGTCTTAAATAATATTTGGCTTAAACACTGGATTCCCGCTTTCGCGGGAATGACAAATTGTTGTAATTATACAATTTTCAAACTATAAAGCATGGGATTTTTAAAAAACAAAAATTTAGTGATGCTCGTAATAATTGTTGCCCTCGGGTTAATTGCTTGGGGTTTTATGAGGCAGAATGCCCAAAAAGAGGAGATTGCTTTTCCAAAGTTACAGTTTGACGACCCCAGCAAGATAGTTATCAACCAAAAAGAGGGTCCAACTGTTTTAATTAAAGAAGGCAACCAGTGGCTACTCGAGGAAGGCGTAGCAAAATTTCCGGCTGATCCTTTGCCGGTAGATCAATTATTATCAGTGCTTAAAGATTTTCCCTGGCAGGAAATGGTTTCGCAAAACGAAAGTAAATATCAAGACTTTCAGCTGACCGATGCCGAGGCTACGCGAGTCCAATGGTTTAAAGGGACAGCGTCGCAGGGTGAACTTTTTTTAGGCCGGAGCGATTGGCAGAGGCAGGGGGATTATGTCAGGGTTCCCGGGAGTAAAGCGGTCTATATTACCAAGGGCAATATTATCAGCAGTTTTATCGGGCAGTCTTTTAAAGACTTGTCATTTTTCAAAACTGATCCGGAAAAAATTACGCGTCTGTCTTGGAATTACCCGGCTGAAAAAGAACTTTTTTCTTTGATTAAAAAAACGGTTAAAGCTCCGGCGGCCACGACTGAGGACAAAAATCAAGCGCCGCCAGCGGACCAGACTAAATGGTTTTTTGAGGGCAAGGGCGGTGAGGCTGACTTGGCGCAGGAAGTCCCAGCCGAAACAATTCAAGGTTTGTTAGGGCAGATTGCCTTGATTACCGCCAAAGATGCTTTGCCTAAGGCGGCGACCAAAACTTACGGTTTTGATGCTTTTTTTTACCAATTAACGGTTGAAATGGACAAAGAAAATCAAGTTTTGACTTTTGGAGCGCAAGCTGACGAGTCGCCAGCTTACTACGGCGAAAATCAATCTAAGGCTAACTGGGTTTACTTAATTGATATTCCGTTAGTCAAGGATCAATTAGCCAAAAAGAAAAAAGATTTTTTGACGCCACCAGCTACAGCGCCGACGCCGGCACTACCAACACCGCCACTTCAAAAATAAATAAAAAATCTCCGGATCAGGTCTATTTAGTGCACGTGGCGCTGGTGA
>Ga0209212_1001826_pt1 | contig 32631 bp, 28 predicted proteins | sample RifGroC2_FD_183996 | JGI IMG/M metagenome (GOLD analysis project Ga0209212, IMG submission 183996) | Groundwater microbial communities from Rifle, Colorado, USA - Groundwater C2 (SPAdes) (version 2) | ecosystem: Environmental > Aquatic > Deep subsurface > Groundwater | place: Rifle, Colorado...
TTTTCAAATGCCGTCGGTATGGCAATAGCCCAGAAATTTTTATCTGCAAAGTTTAATAAGGAAGATATAAAATTACTTGACCATTTCATTTACGGAATTTGCAGTGACGGCGATTTGATGGAAGGCGTTTCTCATGAGACGGCTTCTCTTGCAGGACATCTTAAACTTGGGAATATTATTTTCTTTTATGATGATAATGATATCAGTATTGATGGCAGCACAAATCTTGCTTTTACAGAAAATGTTGGAAAGAGATTTGAAGCTTACAACTGGCATGTTCAGCATATAGAAGATGGAAACGATATTGAAGCGATTGAGAATGCAATAGAAAATGCACGAAAAGATGAAAGACCTTCGATCATTGTAACAAGAACTCACATTGGTTACGGCAGCCCGAATAAACAGGATACCGCAGAAGTGCATGGTTCCCCGCTTGGCGAGGAAGAAGTAAAGCTTACAAAGAAAAATTTCGGCTGGGCAGAAGACAAAGAGTTTTTTATTCCCGGCGAAGTAAAAAACTTTTTTGATGAAGTGAAAAGAAAAGGAAAAGAAAAGGAAGAAAAATGGAATAAGCTTTTTGAAAAATATAAAAGTAAGTATCCTGCCGATGCAAAACTTTTTATTGATTTGATGAATGGAAGCTTCGGGGAAGAATGGAAATCGAAACTTCCTGTTTTCAAAGACGAAGGGAAGAAGATCGCAACCCGTGCAGGTTCCGGTAAAGTTTTAAATGCTATTGCTGCTTCCCTTCCGACTTTAATCGGCGGTTCGGCAGATCTTGCGCCTTCCAACAATACAATGTTGAAAGATTATCCTGCTTTCTCATCAGAGAATTATGCCGGAAGGAATTTTCATTTTGGTGTAAGAGAACATGGAATGGCAAGTGTTCTTAACGGAATGGCGATTTACGGTGGAGTTATTCCTTATGGTGGAACGTTCCTGATATTTTCAGATTATTTAAGACCAGCAATTCGCCTCGCTTCTCTTTCAGGAATAAGACCGATTTATGTTTTTACTCACGATAGTATCGGGTTAGGTGAAGACGGACCGACGCATCAACCGATTGAACATATCTCTTCACTCAGGGCAATACCAAAATTAGTTGTAATTCGTCCTGCTGATGTTAACGAAACAGCGTACGCATGGCAATTTGCGATTGAACACAAAAGTGGTCCGGTTGCACTCATGTTAACCAGGCAGGGATTGCCTGTGCTTGATCAGGAAAAATATCCTTCTGCGAAAAATTTATTGAAGGGTGCTTACATACTCAAAGATTCTGATTCTCCGGAATTGATTTTGATGTCAACAGGCTCCGAAGTAAGCGTAACTTTAAAAGCTGCCGAAGAACTTGAAGTATCGGGAGTTAAAGTGAGAGTTGTCAGCTTTCCGAGCTGGGAATTGTTTGAAATGCAACCGTCAGAATATAAGGAATCTGTTTTACCTTCAGGAATAAAAGCGAGAGTATCTGTTGAAGCCGGAATAAAACATGGCTGGGAAAAATACCTTGGTGATTATGGAGAAGCTGTGAGCATTGAGAAATTCGGGGCTTCGGCGCCTGTGAACGTTGTTATGGAAAAATATGGATTTACTTCAGGCAATATTGCCGAAACGGCAAAAAGGGTTCTGAGTAGAATAAATAAACAAGTAGTTTAAAATTAATTGCTATTATGATGACGGTTTTTCACCGTATCATAAGTAACAATAATTAATAGAGTAACTACAAGAAATATTTCACCAAACATACATAACTCCTGCATCTGTTCAGCCCAAATATCTGGTTACAGCATTAAGTTAGTGTAAAGTAATCGTTAAGTAATTATTAAGAAGTAATATCGGCGGGAGCGGTTGGCAGACGAAGATTGAAATTTTTAGTCATGGAAGTATTTTACAATCTTACCGCTCCCTAAAAAATTTATACTGGTTTTTTCTGAGCTTTAAGGAGATTCAAACTTCCGTATAAAATTCCCCCTAATAAAGCGATTTGCAAATGAATAATTTCCAAATGAAATTCATTGTCGATAATGAATGAATTGGAAATTAGCTCACCAAGAAGAACGATAAATAAAAAAGTTATAAACCCCGTAAGACAGTTAACAAGGATAAAAATTATCTTTCTGACAGTTAACACTTTATTTTTCATTCCTATTGATATTGTATGAAGTGATATAAATAACGAAAGAAAGATAAGATTAAATATGTAGTGGAAAGTTAAAATTGAGTTAACTTATCTTTAAATTACTATTAACAAAACTCTCATAGAAAATGAAAGAAATCGATTTTAATCAATTAAAACAGAAATTACCTTTGTATCCTGAGCTTATTGACAAAGATGAATATTTTAATTCGTCTGTTTTAATAACAATCGCAAAAATAAAAGATGAGCATTGTTTCGTTTTTGAAAAGAGAGCTGCGGGAATAAGGCAGGGAGGAGAAGTTTCTTTTCCCGGTGGTGAGGTTGATAAAGATGAAGATAAGAATCACCTGGAAACCGCTATACGTGAAACGGTTGAAGAGCTTGGAATCAAGAAAGAGAAAATAAAAGTAATCGGTCAGCTTGGAATGCTTATGATTCCCGGAGTGTTGGTTAATGCTTTTGTTGCCGAAGTTGATATTGAAAATTTAAACGAGATAAATTTTGATAAAACAGAAGTTGAAAAAGTTTTTGCTGTCCCCCTTTCTTTCTTTAAGGAGAATCCTCCCGAAGTTCATTATGTAAGATTAGAAGCTCACCCGTTTTATATTGATGATAAAGGAAATAAAATTGAGCTTCTTCCGGTTGAGAAATTAAATCTTCCGCCAAGATACTCCAAGCCATGGGGAAAAATTAAAAGGAAAGTTTATTTCTATAAATACAATGGAGAAGTTATTTGGGGGTTAACTGCGGCGCTTGTTAAAAAAGTCGTTGAATTGATTTAAGACTACTTTCAATAGCCCCGACCTTAGGTCGGAGAAAAAGAAGTCCTAAAATAAGAAAGACTTTAGCCAATATTCTTATATAATTGTGGTTAAAGCCAAAGTGAGGTTCACCTTAAAGGTGAGCCTCACTTAACTCAATTAGATTTTACCCATCCTTCAAAGTTCTCTGCAAACCCGTAAGAAGATTATCCGCCTTCTTTCCTTCATCTTCCGGAACGAGTTCTTTGTATTTGAACAAAGCATTTACAGCATCTTTATACTCTTCATTTAAAGCATATACAAGTGCGAGATTAAAATAAATGTTTGGAAAATTGGGTTCTATTTCTGCTGCAACTTCGTAGTGAAGCTTTGCAAGCCTGTAATCATTAACTTCAAAATAGAGGTTTGCAAGATTATAATGTGCTTCAAGATGTCGTGGTTCTAGCTGAAGGCATTTTGTAAAATAATCGAACGCTTTGGTTACGTTCCTGTTTTTGGATTCAAGAATTCCGAGATTACAACATGCGTCGGCAACAGAATCATTTTCAAGGATTGCTTTAAGGTAAGCTTCCTGAGCACCTGGATTTCCCTCTTCGTCAAGAAGTAAAGCTTGTTCAAACGGAGTGAACCTTGAAGGGAGGCGATGAATCTGCGGCTCACTTTGCCTGAATAGATTTAGCTGTCCCTTTTTTTCAAGATCTTTTCTTTTACTTGCCCTCTTATAACCAAGCTTAGGCGGTGTTGGTGTAACCTGTAACTGAATTACTTTTGCCATTATTTAAAATCTTTTCCCTCAAATTACGCACTTTTTCTCTTTTTTGTCTTGTTGTTTTTGGCTGCAACTTTTTCTTTCTTTTTTTCTCCCTTTGCTTTTTGCATCGGCTTTTTCTCTTTCTTTGCAATCTCGATACTTTGCTTTAATGCTTTCATCATATCAACAACCGGAGTGACTTCTTCTGTGACTGAAATAATTTCTTTCCCTTCGATTTTTGCCTTTATCATTTCTTTAACTGCATCCTGGTACCTGTCCCGCAAATCAATTTTTGAAAGAGATGTTGTCATTGAGTCAACAAGAGTCTTTGCCAGCTTTAATTGTTCTTTGTCAGTTTTAACATCGGAAAGCTCCGGAACATCCTTCATCTTTCTTAATTCATTTGGATAACGAAGCTTGTACATAACCAGTCCGTTTTCAAATGGTGCAAGCATTGCAAAATCTTCCCTGTCTCTTAAAACAATTCTGCCAACCGCCATTTTACCCGAAGCTTCTAAAGTTTTATTCAGTAGCGCATAAGCTTGCGATGCAACTTCTCCATCGGGACCGATAAAATAAGGAGAGTCGTACAGCATTGAGTGCACTTCAGAAGAATTAACAAATCCTTCAATCTCGATTATCTTTGTACTTTTAATTTTTACTTTTGCAAAATCATCAGGTTCAATTATCGCATATTGATCCGGTTCGTATTCAAATCCTTTAACTATTTCTTCGGCAGTTAAAGACTTCCCGCACTTCTTGCATTTTTTGTCATAACCGACTCTTCCGCTGTCTTCTTTATGCAATTGATTGAAACTGACAGTTTCATTAGAATCAATTGCACTGTAAAGCCTGATCGGAATAGTTACAAGGGAGAATCTTATATGACCCGTCCAAATGGCTCTCATTCTTTGCCTCGATGATTGTTAAAGATGCTTTTAAACTAATAAATCGGTAATAAAGATTACTACTTAATAAGTTAATAATCAATAATATTTTGATTGTAGTCTGCAAAAACCTTTATTCGAAACGTAGTAATAAATACTCAGTGATAATTTATCAAATTAGAGACCAGAGTTGTTAAGTCTGGAGCTGAATTCGAGGAGAGAATCAAAAACCGGCACGTTGCAGGCAAGAAGTTTTTGTTTACTCTGATGTCCGTCTGCAATCAAAACACAATCAGTACCAATCTCCTCTGCAACTTCGCAATCATGTTCCGTGTCCCCGACCAACAATACTTTTCCATTTCCGTTACTTATTTTTTTCATAAGTGCTTTACCAAGCTCAACTTTGCTTGTTGCGTAAATATTATCGAGTCCGACAATGTGTGTAAAGAAATCATTAAGACTAAAATGTGCTATTATTTCGAGTAGTGTATTATGCGGATAAGCCGAAAGAATTGATTGACCAATCCGATTTTCTTTTAATAACATTAATGTCTCTGTAACACCCGAATGAAGCATACATTCCAATCTTCTTCTTTCATATTCATACATCCATTCCAGCCCGACTTCCTCAAAAGTATATTGTGAAAAATCAAAGCCAGCTCTTTCATAGTAATTCCTGATAGGGAAAGTAAAGATATTTTTGTATTCTATTATAGATAGTGGATTAAGGTTTTTTTTAACAAGGATATTATTAACTATATCAACACACAGACCCACATCATTCAGAAGGGTCCCGTTCCAGTCCCATATTATATGTTTATAGTTTGAAAGCATTTAATTAAAAATAATAATCTCAGATTATCTAACCAATTATCACAAAATGTTTGATACTTTTATTTTTCATCTATAATTTTAAATACTGAAAAGAAATATATAGAACATACTGCAAATAAGAATTTTGACTAAACAAATATTAGGTATAAAATGAGATTATCAATTTTAGTTTTAATTATTTCCAGTTTTCTTTTGGGGCAGGCAAAAAAAGAAGACGTAAAGACAATACTTTTGAGTAATGGAATGAAAATACTTGTCTTGGAAGATCACTCAATACCGAATGCAAATATGTATCTCTTCTGGAAAGTTGGTTCGAGAAATGAGCATCCCGGCATTACCGGTTTATCTCACTTCTTTGAGCACATGATGTTCAACGGTTCAAAAAATTATGGTCCTAAAATGTTTGATATAGTAATGGAAGCTAACGGTGGCTCAAACAATGCTTATACAACAGAGAATGTGACGGTCTATACGGATTGGTTTCCAAGCGGCAGCATGGAGACAATATTTAAACTTGAATCAGACAGAATATGCTGCCTCGATTTCGATGATAAAATGATTGAAAGCGAAAGAGGAGTTGTGCTTTCGGAAAGAAGCACGGGGCTCGAGAACAGCAATTATGTTTTATTAAGTGAGCAGGTCCAGGGGGCAGCTTTTTTTGCACATCCTTATCGCTGGCCCGTTATCGGGTATGAATCGGACATAAAGAATTGGAAAAAAGAAGATCTTCAGAATTATTTTCATACTTATTATGCACCTAACAATTGTGTCGTTGTAATTTCCGGGGATGTTACAGTTGAAGAAGTTGAGAAACTTGCCAAAAAATATTTTGAGTCAATCCAGGAAAGTGCCCCCCCACGGGAAGTAAGTATTGTTGAACCCGAACAGCTTGGTGAAAAAAGAGTAGTTGTTCATAAAGAAGTTTCATCTCCAAATATTATGATAAGCTACCATATACCGGAAAGTAAATCCGAAGAATATTATGCTTTGAGTCTTCTTAATTCTGTTCTCTCGTCCGGTAATACCTCAAGGTTATATAAAAGTCTTGTTGATGAAAAGCAGTTAGCAACAGCAGTTTACACAGATATGAGTTATTCTTTTGATCCTTATCTTTTTACTATTTATGCAATTTGTAATGAAGGTGTTTCTCCCGATAGCCTTGAAAATGCGGTTTATGATGAGCTTGATAAGCTTACTGCTGAAGGAGTAACGGAAAAAGAACTTCAAAAAGTAAAAAATCAAAAGGTGATGGGGTTCTATAAAGCTTTGGAAACTATAGATGGGAAATCGAATACTATCGGTACTTATGAGCTTTTCTTTGGTGATTATGCAAAGCTTTTCGATGCTGCCGATGAATATAAAAAAGTTTCCCAAGAGGATATCCTGTCTATGGCAAAAGAATATTTTCAGAAAAACAACAGCACTGTCGGATTCCTAATTTCACCCGAGGAGGAATAGCAATGAAGATTATTAATAAAGTTTTATGTGCTCTCTTATTTTTTGTTTTTCCTCATCAATTCTTAGTTAGCCAGACAAACGATTTTAGGCTGCCAAACTATGAAAAATTCGTTCTTGAGAATGGCTTAACAATTTATCTTTTGGAGCAGCATGAAGTTCCCCTGATTTATGTTTCTGCAATTTTTCCTGCGGGAGCTGTAAAGGATGGAGATAAAAACGGGCTGGCAGCGTTAACAGCCGAGGCATTACTGTTTGGCACAAGTAACTACACTAAAGAAGAGATTGAAGAGACTTTTGATTTTTACGGAGCTGAATTAAATACATCAGGCTCATCCGAATATTCCGGTCTTAGTTCTTATTTCCTGAAGGATGATCAGGATAAGCTTTTGCCGATTATCAAAGATGTTATTGTAAATCCTATTTTTCCGAACGACGAGTTTGAAAAGAGAAAGCAACGATGGCTGGTCGAGCTGGACCAGGATAAAGAAAGTCCGAGGAGCGTCATAAGATCATATTTTAATAAATTTATTTTCGGGAGTAATCCTTATGGAAATCCTGTTTCTGGTTCTAAAGAAACTGTAGGTAAATTAATTGTAAATGATCTTAAGAGCTATCATAATAATTATTACAAGCCATCCGGCTCGGCTTTAGCGGTTGTAGGTGATTTTTCTTCATCTGAAATGAAAGTTAAACTGACAGAATTATTTGGGAACTGGGAAAACAGAAGAACACTTTCTTTAACAGATATTCCTTCTGACGATCTTGTTCATAATAAAAGCAGGGTGCTGCTCGTAAATAAAGATGACTCTAACGAAACGACCTTCTACATAGGGCAACTTGGTATAACAAGAAGTAATCCCGATTATATTGAGATCAGGGTACTGAACACAATTCTGGGTGGAAGATTTACATCGTGGCTAAATGAAGAACTAAGAATAAACACCGGGTTAACTTACGGAGCCGGAAGCGTTTTTATTCCTTACAGAACATCAGGGACTTTCTTAATCAGCAGCTTTACTAAAACTTCAACGACAACTGAAGCAATTGATCTCGCATTAGAAGTTCTTAAACGTCTTCATACAAAAGGAGTTGATGAAGAGACTCTTAACTCTGCCAAGAATTATATCAAAGGACAATTTCCAACCGGTTATGAAACCTCCGGTGAATTAGCTTCACTTTTAACAGCAATGTTCTTTTATAACATAAGTGATGCTTACATAAATGAATTCCAGAAAAGAGTTGATGATCTTACGGTTGAAAAAGCCAACGACATAGTAGAAAAATATTTTCCTGAGGACAATTTGCAGTTTGTGTTAATAGGCAAAGCTTCCGAGTTGAAAGATAAAATATTGAAATACGGAGAAGTAACTGAAAAAGAGATACTTAACGATGGTTTTTAAAAGCTGTTATAAAAATAAACCGGTTAATGATTAGAAGACCAGCTTCTCATTTTACAATTGTCTTTCAGGCACTGTTTGTTACTTTTCTCTGGTCAACTTCATTTATAATTATAAAAATCGGTCTTAAAGATCTTTCTCCTCTTCTTTTTGCAGGAATGAGATATTTTCTTGCGTTTATTATTCTTTTTCCATTTCTATTTAACGGTAAAAACCTTGGTAACTTAAAAAAAGTAAATAAGGCGGACTGGTATAAACTATTAGTTCTTGGATTTTTATTTTATACAATAACGCAGGCAGCACAATTTATAGGTTTATCTCTTCTTCCGTCAGTTACAGTTAGTATTATTCTAAATTTTACACCTTTGTTTGTAGCAATAGCAGCAATACTTTTTTTGAATGAAATACCGACTGCATTGCAATGGGTTGGAGTTATTTTATTCATTATGGGCGTTTTTGTTTATTTCTATCCATTGAAATTTTCAGGGGGATATTTGAGTGGAATTCTAATAATGCTTTTAGGCGTTTTAGCCAATGCGTTATCTTCAATACTTGGCAGAAGTGTAAATCGTGAAGCTAAATTAGAACCGGTTGTTATTACTGTGATAAGTATGGGATTCGGTTCAATTATTTTATTTATAATAAGCTTAATTGTAGAGGGTTTACCTGATTTAAGCTTGATATCCTTAATTTATATAATTTGGCTGGCTGCTGTAAATACAGCTTTTGCTTTCAATTTATGGAATCTGACGTTAAGAAGCTTAACTGCTGTGGAATCAAGTATAATTAATGGTACTATGTTAATACAAATTGCCTTTCTTGCGTGGATTTTTTTAGGTGAAAATTTAACATTTGGCAAAATATGCGGTATGATAATTACATCCCTTGGAGCTTTTCTTGTTCAAGCTAAAAAAAGATTTTAGTACCAGAGTAATTAATTTGACAAATGAAATTGATTATATTATTTTTGTAGCGACTCTGATAAAGGGTCTCCCCCATACCCTTTATCTTAAGGAGTTAAAGCCTGATGATCGCCCGATCACCGGGCTTTTTTAATTTTATATGCCTCCGTTAAACAAAGATTTTTGCTTTTTGTACGAATTGATGCTTTTTCAAATTTGAGCAGAAAAAATAAGCGTTACTTCTTGAAATAAAACAGATTTTACATTAGATTAACATAGAAATCAAAAATTTTGGGTGGGGGTAATTCTCCTAATAAACTCTCTAATTATCTCCTTTATCTATCTACAAAATAATATGCAGGAGGTTAAAATGAAAATTGTTCGAATGAATCCGTTGAAAAGCAATTCCGGAGGCAAAACAGTCGCATTTTTTGATATACAGTCAAAAGATGGAATAGTTATTAAAGGCTTTCGGATTGTAAATGGTTCTAATGGATTATTTATTTCTTCGCCTGATGAAAAAGGGAAAGACGGGAAGTATTATGAAACTGTGATTTTGCCAAAGGAGATGAAAGATGAACTTCAGGAGATGGCATTGCAAGAATACAATAAAGGCGGGTAAAAGTAAATTCAAAGGTAGCACAGATTATTATTCTGTGCTACCTAAGCTTACATTGTATTAAACTTGAACTTTTTATCTTTTATTGCCAGCTCAATAAGCCGGTCAAGCTTTCCTTCAATTTCTATAAGAACCAATTGTTCAGAATCATGAGTAATAACGAACATTTTCTTGAAAAGCATATCGGGATTCTTGCTTATAAATACTGCAGTTAACTCATTATTACTATAAGACCTTACTATATATTGCCATCCTCGTGCCTGCATTTCACTATTAATTTTTTCCATAACACTCATCTTTTCTTTTCCCCTGTCTTTTGTAAGAGTATAAACTCCAACCTGAACATTAGAAACCTGTCTCATAAGATCATCAATTATTTCATCATCCTCGCTGAAGTTAACAACCCAGCTTGCCATATTGATAAGAAAAGGTACGGCAGATAACTCCACTTCACGGTGATAATCGTTACCAAACTTATTTATTAATTTTCCGCTTGTCTCTTTAAAATTTCTGTTAACATTTATACAGCCGGATGAAATAAATAAAACAGCTATAAACAAAGGTAAAATTTTTAATAAAGATTTCATGGCTCACCTCACTCTTTACTTATTTTATCAAGAGTAGGTATGTCGAATTTTGCACCGAGCTTGCCAATCTTCTTAAGATCGATATTACCGACAATGTTTACAAACACAGCCTGGTCATCATTTCCTACTGTAGTAACTACTAAACCAAGAATATTGTTCTTGTCCGATGTTTTGATGTAGACGTTCACTGTTTCATCTTTTCCTTTAGATCTTACAATTCGGTCCCATTTTTGGGAAACAAGTTTTTTATCTGTTTCATCAATTCTTTCCCTAATCCCTTTTTCATTTTTATTGCTCACTTCAAAAACATTAACTTTGATAAGCTTTAACCCGTAAAGCATCAAAGATAATTCGGGCTCCTGCTCTTCGGTAGCAGAGGCAACCATTTTTATGATATTTGATTCGAGGAAAACTTCTGTTACGCCGTCACCTTTTTCAAAAACTGTCAGATCACCAAAGTCAAAGTAACCCGGTTCTTTTGAATATTCGTTCTGTGCATAAACACTAAACGTAATCAATATCATAATTATGAATAAATATTTTCCGTATTTCATTTTAGCCTCCTATTAGAACTTCATTTATTATTGATAAACTTTTATGTACCGGTTTACCGACTCTTTTCGGCAATATATCTTCCCGGATTAAATTTTCTGTTTTCTTAAAAACCTTATTAAGTATAGCGAGAGAAGTTTTTACTTGCAGCTCGGCATTTTCAATCTCTGCTTTGGAGTAAACTTGCTCTTTCTCCTTATTTTGATTTAGCAGGACAAAAACCAATGTTGACAAAACAAGAACAGTAATTGCAAAAGCGTAAGCAGGTTTTATAATAAAAGATTTATTTTCTTTCCCTGTTTTTGTTTCAAGCGATTTAATAACCGAATCCGGGCATTCTTCCAATGGAATTTTTTTAACGTTGCCCGCTGTTTGCCTGTACTCATTTAATATTTTTTTTACCTCGGGATTTTTCTTTGTGAGAAGATATATCCTGATTCTATCCGTCACAGGGGCGTCTTTATATGCAACCGCAATTATTTTATCCAGAATTTCTTCATCGATGTTGTTAAGCTTCTTGTCTTGCATAATCCTTTAATTCCTCTTGTAATTTTTTCCTTGCTCGTAACATGTAAACTTTTACACTGTTGATAGGGATATCGAGCACGGAACTGATTTCTTTATACTTAAACCCTTCAATTTCATATAAGACAAAAACGCTCTTCAAATTTTCAGGTAGCTTCTGGACAGCATTTTTAATTTTCTCTAATACTATGTTTTGCTGCGTTGTTATTTCCGGCTGATTTTCTTTATGGTTATCCATTATTTTTTCTTCTGAGTTATCATCTTCATCAATATAAACTGATCTTTGCCTGGCTATCTGGTTTCTTCTTAAATAATCAATACAAAGATTATGAGTTGTTCTCATAATCCAGGAACCTGCCGCAGGAAGTTTGAACTTTCCCATGTTGTTCCATAACCGTATAAGCACTTCCTGTGTAACGTCTTCAGCATCCATACTGTTTCTAAGCATATAAATAGAATAACTGAATATCCTGTTCTTATAACGATTAACAAGAGCCTTATAACCAATTGTTTCCAGCATTTTATTTAAAGACGGTATGACTTTTTGAAATGTTACAGCAATTTTTTGTTTACCTGTATAGAATATGAAGAAAGTTTACTAAATGCGGAGAAAAGATGATGGTTGAAATATATAGCTGATGTGTGGATAAATATGTATGGGTATAAAGGCATTGAAAATTTGTTTAACCTTTATACCCAATTCAATTATTTCACTAAAGCATTGTTTGATAAGAAAACTCAACGATTTTTGGTTTTACAAGTCTTTTAAAATCTTTATAAGTCATCTTAATCAATTCAGTATGAGTGCCCGCATTAAAATCAATATCTTCATCATCAGACAAGCTTTTAGCAACATAAACATCAATCCCGTACAGGTTCCCCAAAGGTGGCATAGCCCCCGGTTCACATCCCGGAAATTTATCTACAAATTCATGCTCATCAGCCAGCCTTATGTTTGAGGCTCCCGTTGTTTCCTTGAAAATATTAAAGTCGACTTTAAAAGAAGCCGGAAGTACAGCCATTATCATTTTCCCATCGACTTTTAAGATTACGGTTTTAGCAAGCTCTTTTCCCGGTATGTGTGCAGATGCAGCAATTTCCTGTGCCGTGTAAGCAGATGAATGAGTAATTGATACATATTTAATTTTATTTTCATCCAGGAATTCTTTTAATTTTTTCGCAGGCATTTTAACCTCCGTTTTTTATGGTTGATCTTATGCGAGTTGCTTAAGTATGGGGTAAAATCAGGAGAAGGTTTCGGTAGCAATTTTAATTTTTTCATTTTTGTCAGCCACTAATTAGTGGGGGAAAGTACTTGGGTTGAATTTACAACTCAAAGGTGAAAAACTCAAACCTTATTAATGAAAGATGAGAGGCGACTATAAAAATTGTTAATTATTTAGTAACGACAATATTTAAGAATTTATAATTATTTCAAGAATTGTTAATTGAGCGAATTAAATCCTGTTTTAGATCCCAGAGTTTTTTTGATAAAGATACGTGATACTTATGAGGAAAGATTAATCTTTTAACTCCGACATCCAGGCTGTCGAGATCGTGCAGCTTTACTTTTCTAATTTCTTCTATAGAAGGGAATTCGTAAACAAGCTTTCCATCTATAATGATGTCGAAAAGTAATTTCTCAACTTTAGAAACCTGGTCTTTCGATAGTATTCTTTTCTTGGAAGAATCCATTGGGTGATGAAGGTATAATTCATTTTCATCCTGAGGATTTTCATCTCCAAGAGTAACAAGGTCCGCAGTAGCTTTCCCCGTTTTATCGTAAACTCTCCAGACTTTTTTATCGCCTGGATTAGGAATCTTTTCTATTGATTCCGAAATTTTTAATGCGGGATTCCACCCGTTATCTTCTTTTACGGCTACTAACTTATAAACACCGCCGAGTGCGCTGTCTCCAGCAGATGTTATCATCCTTGTTCCAACGCCATAAATCAACCTGCTTATAACCTTGTCGGCATCCAGACCGAACTTCGGAGCTTCTTCTGTTATTTGAGTGATTATCTGCCAGACATTCATCTCGTCGAGTTCATTTGAAAGAACAATGCTGATCTCTTCCAATCCAGCTTCATTTAACATGTTAGCAGCCTGCAGGCTAAGATATGCAAGGTCACCGGAGTCCAATCTTATTCCTAAAGGATGATGCCCTTTCTTTTTAAGTTTCTGAAAAACTTTTATGGCATTTGGTATTCCACTTTCAAGTGTGCTGATAGTATCGACAAGCAGTATGCAATCGTCCGGATAAAGCTCTGCAAAAGCCGAGAATGCATCTTCTTCTGTCATTCCCATTGAGATGAATAACTGAACCAAACTATGTCCGTGTGTTCCTTTAGGCGGATAGCCGAGGATGTGGGAAATTCCTACATTTGAGGAAAAGTCGGCGCCGCCAATTAAAGCCCCGCGAACTCCGGCTATTGCTCCTCTGTCCTGAGCTCTTCTTGCGCCGAAATCAATAAGCAGTTGCCTTCGACCCATCTCTTTTATCCGACAGGCTTTTGTTGCAATAAGTGTCTGGAAGTTGAGCATGTTTAAAAGGGGAGTTTCAAGAATCTGGGCAATTGCAATGGGTCCCTGAACAATAGTTAAAGGAAGATGCGGATGAACAGTTCTCCCTTCACCTATTGCGCGAAGAGTTATATTATTAAAATTTCCTTCTTTCCTTAACCAATTCAGAAAATCATCCTGGAAGAGAGGATCACCGTTTCTTGATTTCTGCGATTTTAACAGCTCAATCTCTTTCTCACCGAATGAAGAGTTTTGCATCCAGTCAACAAGCCACTCCAGACCGGCATTAATGCAATAGCCTGCTTTGTGCAAGCCATAATCCGGATAAGACCTGAAGAAATGGTCGAACTGGACAATCTTCTTATGGATTCCCATCTTAAAAAAGAGCTGAGCCATTACAAGCTGGTACTGATCTGTAAAGAGTATGCCTTCAGTAATATTCTGGTCAAATTTTTTCAGCAAGTATATATTCCTTTAAAAAGTCAATAACTAATCTTTCTTTAAGCAGAGGTAATATAAAAAATAGTTAGATATAGTTATTGAGTTAGCTTCATAAAAATCAACAGAGTTTTTAATCAGTGTCAAGAGAGTTAACATTTTTAGAATTCATTTCTTGCGAATTAAAAAATAATAATCTAATTTTGCAACGGCTCAATCAACTCCTTGATGTACTTATATTATAAGACTGCAGGCTTTCCTCTTTGAAAAGGGAGATCTTCTCAAGTAATCAGTCACCCATGCTTAGGATTATTAATTAAAATATATCCGCGTTTGGAGGACAAAATGAACCTGTTTATACGACAGAGGTGGATAATATCCACTGCATGTTTTTTCTGCCTTACTTTTGTGAGCGGGGTGGCGTTGAGGCATCGCTGGTATAATACGCGCGTACTATGTGTTCTGTTTGCAGTTGTACTTTTGAGCATTCTTATGTTCGATACAACATCCGTTTTCGCTGCAACAAAAACCTGGGATGGAGGCGGAGATGGAGTTAATTGGAATAGTGCGAATAACTGGAACACAAACGGGGTGCCCGCAGCTGGGGATAACGCTTTCATTCCGGCTGGGTTTACCGTTATTGTATCTGCCAATGCAACGATCAACTCTATCATCTTCAGCAGTAGTAATAACCCTGCTACTAGGATCTTGACCGTCAATTCAGGTGTAGTTCTTACTGTAACAAGCGGCATCACCCTGCAGAACGATAACAAAACCAGTATGTCTGCCGAGATAGCCGGAGCCGGTACGATCAATTGCGCGTCAGTTAGAGTGGGAGGTACAACGACCAGTCTCTCAGGAGATGCAACAACTACCTTGACTTCTACAATTTCAACTTTATCAATTTCCGGTAATCTAAGACTAGATGGAGAAGACAATGGCAGCAATGATAATAATAGTGTTTTAAATTTAAATTCCGGTTCAGTTAATGTTGGAGGTACTGTAAACCTGATTGCCGAGTTCGGTTCAACTGCAACTCTAACATTAGCGAATGGAGCGCAAACGGGAACTCTTACACTCTCCGGAGCCTCTCCGTTTTCGACTATTGACGCCGATGAAACATTCACTGCAAATGGGACTGAGGCAACCGTAAATTACTCAAGTACTGGTGCCCAAACGGTAAACCCAATCATTTATACCAACCTAACCCTTTCCGGATCAGGCGTAAAGACCACAACTGGTGTTACCGTAAATGGTAAACTTTCCATGCAGGGGACTACGTCTGTTTCAGCAGTACCTACTTATGGTAGTTCGGCAAGCCTTGAGTATAAAGGTATTTCTGTTCAAACAACCGGAGTTGAGTTCCCGACAATTATGAATAACACAGTAATTATTGATAATATAAATGGTGTAACTCTGAATGAATCAAAAACGATTAATGATACACTTATTTTTAATAATGGAAAACTCGAAACCGGTCCGAACAATGTAGTATCTGGAACAACTGGTTCGATAAGTGGAGAAGGAGCCGGTAGATATCTTGTCGGAGATATTACTATTTCCCGCATTGTGGGAACGGGGACAATTGACAATTTAGGGGGAGTAGGATTCTCTGTTTTAGATAGCGGTGATGATCTTGGAACTGTATCTGTTAACCGAATTTCTGGTTCAGCAGGTATTATTTCTGTCGGAGGAAATCAAGGTATAGCCCGCAAATGGATTATAGCATCAACTAATCCTCCTGCGAGTGGAAGATCAATTTCATTTTCCTGGGTTTCTGATGATGATAATGGAATTGACCTTGTACATGCACTGGTATTTCGCAGTCCTGATGGAAATGAACCATGGAATCCTGTTGGTATTCCTCAAGATGTTTCTTCTACCAGGACAATAACTGTAACTACAAATACTTTTTCAACATGGACTGTAGCCGATGAAGACAGTCCTCTTCCTGTTGAACTTATTTCTTTTACAGCTTCATTACAAGGGAAGAGTGTAATTCTTAACTGGGCGACTAAAACTGAAGTGCAAAATTATGGTTTTGAGATTGAGAGATTGAAGGATTATTCCGGCAACGATGGGAAAAGATTAAACGATTGGGAAAAGATTGGTTTTGTACAAGGACAAGGTAATAGTAATGTTCCAAAGGGATATTCTTTTACTGATAATAATTTGCTCTTCGGAGAATACTACTATAGGTTAAAACAAATTGGAACTGATGGAAGCTATAAATACAGCAGCGAGGTTGAAATTGCAACAGGTAAAATACCCGAAGGGTTTGTCCTTGAACAAAATTATCCAAATCCCTTTAATCCCAATACTGCTATAAGATTTGCTGTCAACGAAACATCTCCGGCTCTGTTAAAAGTTTATGACGTTTTAGGCAATGAGGTCATAACTCTTTTTAATGAGACTGCTGAAGCAGGGAAATATTATTATTTAGATTTTGATGCTTCGCGATATTCAAGCGGTATTTATTATTATTCTCTCTCTGCAGGGAATTATCGTGATATAAAAAAGATGATGCTGGTCAAATAATAATTTCGAGATCAAGATTATTTATCAACATAAGGAGTTCCCTTACCTGTTTCACAATAATTTTTAAGACTGGTCATGTACCATCCCCAATGATAGTTGCAGTTTGCAAAAAAGTCTGTTGTCTCTTTCCAGTTTTTATGAGCAAATCTTAGAATAGTCTGATCGCCTTTATCTTTCAGATCAAATACTAATGTTGTTCCTACCCATTCAGGATCTGCCTGCTCGCATTTCCAGGTAACTTTTTTGTTTGGGATTAGTTCAGTAATCCTCATTTTATTGTGATATTTTTTACCGAATTTAAATTCTGCAATACTGTTGATTTCCGGTTTAGCAATAGTATCCCTGGTCCACCAATTTGAAAGTCCTTTCTGTTCAGTAATTGCCCTGTAAACAGCAAGCGTATCAGCATTTATAGTAACGAGATGAACTATATCCGGCATATCTACTCTTTTGTTATTAAAATTGGAAAAAAGATTGATTTAATTCTTAAATGTTCTTAGGTTAAATTAGTTGACATATCATTTAGTTGTACGAATCGGACCGACCTTGAGTAATAATGGAAGTGAAATTTTAATTTTCCCAAATTAAAAACAATAGAGGAGTCATTATGAACCTAGTAGAACGGGCAAAAAACATAATGTTCAACCCAAAGCAAGAATGGGAGGTAATTAAAGCAGAAAGTATTACTACCGGAGATCTGTATACTAAGTATGCAATTATACTTGCTGCAATTCCCGCTATCGCTGGTTTTATCGGGTATACTGTCTTCGGTTTATCCTGGGGTTTCGGAACAATCAGAATTCCTGCATCATCGTCTTTAATATGGGCTGTTGTAAGTTATATTACCGGTTTAGCCGGTATATTTATCCTTTCTTTTATAGTTGATGCCCTTGCCCCATCATTTGGCTCAACAAAAGATATGACTGCCTCGACGAAAGTAGTTGTTTTCGCCTATACACCGGCGTGGGTTGCCGGCATATTCTTTATTTTTCCCACATTAGGATTTATTGCTGCATTAGCAGGTATTTATGGTTTGGTTCTTATGTATATGGGTTTGCAGAAAGTTAAGGATGTACCACAGGATAAAATAGTAGTCTATTTTATTGTAATAATTATTGTAGCCATTGTGGTATACTTTATAATGGGTGCAATTGTCTCTGCCGTTGCTTTTGGCGGTTATATGATGTCCGGAGGGCTCTGATTTTATTTTCTGTTGTTCTTTTCTAAAAAAATTGGTTTATGACCTTCGGGGTTTAAATGACCCCGAAGGGTTTGCTTTTATAATGCCCGCTTCTTAGCTTAAACAAAACTTAATTTATCAGTCAACTTCTCCAGATAATTTTTGAAGTTATCCGACTTAAATACCAATTACTTTGCAAAAGGAACCCGCGGGTATCTTATAATCAGCAGATTCTATTATAAATACCATGATCTTTTTGAGAAAACTATTTTCACAGATTTCAACGACTTCGTAAACCAGATATTCTTAAATATATCGGGAATTGATTTTTCAAAAGAGATCAGAAACCTTGAAGCATACATAATCGGGACGATAAAAATACAGTGCCGTGTTCAACTTGATAAATCAATTAAAATGAAAAATGTTGTTGCCGAAAGAAGGATAGAGAAATATGAAGAGGAAGAGCCGATAGTATTTGAAATTCCGGCTAAGGGCAATGATCCCGAAGAGCTTTTTGATCTTCAGGAAATGTTCTTACATTTAAATTTATTCAAACTCCAGCTTAAACAAAGTGATGTTGATTTATTGAATTATCTTATTGATGAAAAATCAAGACAGGAAATTGCAGATGAGACGCAGCTTAATTTTAATACGCTCGATACACGTATAAGAAGACTTAGAATAAAAGTGGCTGATTACTTTAAGAACCTCGGATATTCTTCATCTGATTTTGATAAATTCGAAAAATGATGAAAGTTTTGATCTTATTTTTAAACTATTAACAAGAGAAAAATATTTAAGTAATAAAGGAATATGTTAAGTAAATACTCAAACGACCTGGAAGATTCCGAAAAACATTTATCTAATACCGTAATTGCTGCGTATATCAATTTAAAAGATATGCTTAGCAAAAAGGAAATTTCTTTTGTTGAAAATCACATAAATAAATGTGATGAATGCAGGGAAAAATTAGCCGAAATGATAGAAGAAGATCAAGAACTTGATGAAGAAAGAAATTTCAAAATTTCAAAATTTCAAAATTTCAAGATTGGAAAGGATAAATATTACATATGGGCGGCTGCTGCAATGTTTATTATAGCAATTGGTATCGGTGTTTATTACATCTTTCAACCAGCAAATGAAGAAGTAATTGTTACAAATGATAAACGTTTAATTGATTCTCTTAAAACAGAAGGGGATATTCAAGGTGCGAAAGAACCCGAGGAAAAAGAGAAAACAAAAGATATAGTGAAAGATTATAATGAAGCTGATTTTGCTGTAAACAATGTACTTGAAAATTTTGTTAGCCGTAATGTAAGATCTGAAGCTAGTATTAAAATTACGTTACCTCAGATTGGAGATACCTTAAATGTGCCAATCAATTTTAAATGGAAAACTACGAAAAAAGAAAAGTTTGGTTTTGAACTTGTGGATAATCGGAATAAACAAATTGTAAATGAGACTTTGACAGAAAACGAATATACTTTTCCTGATAAATTAAATCCCGGGCTTTATTACTGGAAGGTATTAACAGATGATAAACTCGGAGCTGTGGGTAAGTTTTATATTAAATAATCTAATCTTGCAATCTTGAAATTTTGTAATCATGTAATCTTGTAATCTCATTTTCCTATCAGCACGAACGGGCTCCACTCTAGCGGGTATGAATAAGTTCCATCGCTTATTAATTTAAGCTTTGCATCTCGCAAAGATGAAGAATAATTTTTTCCATCCAAAATATTTTTATAAAATTCTATCATTAATTCTGAAGTAGATTTATCAGCAACCTGCCAGAGCGAAACAATAATATTTTTTGCACCTGCATAAGTAAAACCTCTGGTAAGTCCGATTATTCCTTCTCCTCTTACAATTTTTCCCAGCCCGGTTTCACAAGCACTTAAGACGATAAGATCAGCATTTAAATTCAAATTATAAACCTCGCTGGAATATAAAATTCCGTCTTCAAGGGAATTATCTTTGTCTGTAAAAATAATCCCGGAGAATTTCGGTTTTTCTTCGTTAATGAAACCGTGTGTGGCTATATGAAGGAAATTGTAATTATTTATTATATCCGATTTTATGATTTCTTCCTTAGCCTTTTCTGAAATAAAGCTTGTGCAAAGAAAATTGTTCTTTTCGAATAAATCTAAAATACCTTCAACTTCATGCTTACTTTCAGGAAGTTCGGAATAAGTTTTGTCGTTTATTTCCACCGCTCGCTTTAATCGAGACACAATTAAATCATTGCTTGGTTTTTCATCCGGGAGCGAATCATCGTCCGGGAAAACCGGTGCAAAGCCTGCGAAACTGTATTTGAAATTATGCTTTTCAATTTCTTTCTGTAGAAAAGTTGCGGAATAAAGATAGCTGATGTTATACGATTTAATTAAGTAAGGCAACTCTGAAAAATTTAAATCAGTCGCATTTATTTTTTCGGTGAGCAAAGCTTCAAGGGGAAGATAATAAAGTATTCCATCTGGAATGATAATTAAATTCTTTGCATTAGGTATTTTTCCCACAATCGGTTCTATCAAAATATTATAAAGAGCTGAGGCAGAAGAAATATAACTTTCAAACTCAAGATTCTGTAATGATTGTCTGAATTGTTTGACTACTTCTGTAACTGGAGTATCCAATTTTATAGTTACTTCATCAAGATTTTGTCTGCCCAAAGTGAAGATGTACAGAATAGAATCACTCAGAAAATATTCAACAATAACTGATTGGTTATCTAACATCTTCTGCAGATTCTCAACCAATATTTCCTTTTCTTTATATTTTAGCTGATGATAGGAAGGATAATTTTTCTCCAAGTCTTCGAGCAACGAAATATATTGCTGATGTAATAAAAAATATTTGTCTTCAAGCTCTCTGATTTTGTCAGGGGAAGATTGTTTTTTCTGTTTTTCATTTAATATCTGAGTATCAAAATAAGCGAGGTCCACTCTTAAATTTTTCTCTCTTTCAAGCAATGTGTCGGGTATCCCGGAAAAATTTCTTGCTTTAACTTCCGAAACGGCGTCATATAAAAGTCCTGCTTTACTCTCTTCTGAGAATTTAAAAGCCTCTTTTTTATATTTATTATTTTTAGTAAGATAAAAAAGTTTTAGTGAAGTATTTATTGTCTTTTCATATAAAGTCCTGCTTTACTCTCTTCTGAGAATTTAAAAGCCTCTTTTTTATATTTATTATTTTTAGTAAGATAAAAAAGTTTTAGTGAAGTATTTATTGTCTTTTCATATAAAGAAAATGCTTTGCTGCCGAAAGATAATTTTGATCCTTCCGCCTTAAAGCTGTGCCGTACTTTATCTGTTAACCGCGTGGATAATTCAAAACATGAATAAGAAGAGAGAAGATCATCTATATTTTTGCTTTGCTCATAACGTAATGAAAAAGCATCTCCCTTTAATATTAAAGAGTTCAGCAGATCATTATTCCATAAAATCTTATCAGGTTCAGGATTAGCATAAATGTTGTTATCCTCAAATTCTTCGGTCAGAGTAATAATAGATTTCTGGTAAGAGTACAATGCACTATCATAATTTTGCATTTTGAAGTAAACTTTTCCCAGTCTTTCATAAGATTCAGAGACTTTTGGATGTTTTTCTCCAAAAACAGAAAGCCGGATTGTTAATGATTTATTCAACATTTCTACAGCAGAATCATAATCTCCTTTATTTCCTAACGCTTCTCCGATATTTGCATAACTCTGGGCTACCAGCAGATGATTCTCCCCGAATTTTTTGTGCCATATTTCAAAAGCAGTTTGATAAAGCTCGATTGCTTTATCATAGTTTCTCAAATCAGAATAAGTTCTGCCGGCATTATTAATGACTGCACCAACATTAGGATGGTCCTCGCCAAGTTTTTTGATTAAAATATCTTTTGCGAGTTCACCATATTTTAAAGCTTCGTCATAATTGTCGTTAACCCTGTAAGCCATAGCTAAATTGTTATACCTGATTCCAATAACAAAATTGTCGGGATCTTTTATTTGCTGATCTATTGATAAAGCCTTTAAATAATATTCAAGTGCGGTTTCATTATCTTCGATGTAAAAATATGCTACGGCAATATTATTGTACACAGTTGCCACTTCAGGATTTAGCTCACCGACTTCTTTTAGTTTTATATCAACAGATAATTTATAACATTCAATCGCTTTATCGTGATTTCCTTTCTGCTGTAAAGCCTGTCCCATCGAGTTATAGATATTACTGATAAGAATTTTTTGATTTTTCTCATCGATATTTTTTAATCCGAGGTCCAGGTTTTTTAATGAATTATCAAATTCTCCCATGTTGAAATAAATTACTCCTAGAAGGTAATACGTATCTGCTGCCTCCGGGTAGTTTTTCTTTTTTAATTGAACGTCCAGGCTTTCAACAGCAAATTTAATCGCAGTATTAAAATTTGCTTTTGTCATATAAGAATAGCCCAGCAGGTTTTTCATTTTTGCATAAGTCAGATTATCTCCTCCAAGCTTTTCTTTTGCAATTTCCAGTTTATCTTCGAGCGTAACTATTGAACTGTCGATTTCTCCATTTTCTCTTAAAACGGAAGCGATATTATTTAGACAATTAAAATAATTTTCCCATAAATTTTCTTTTTCGTAAATCATCTTTGCTTTGCCAAAAAATACAATGGCACTGTCGTACTTTAATTCTTTAAGAAGGTCATTTCCTTTATCAAAAAAAGTTTTTGCAAGAGATGTATCTGTTTTGTTCTCAGAGGCAAAGAGATTGGCTTGTTCACTAAATAAATTTAGCGATTGAACCGAATATGAACTAATGTTGAATAAAATAGTTATGAAAGTTGTAATTAAACCGGCTTTCATAAAACCTCTGATAAACTAAGAAATTAGCGAGTACCTTAGCTCAATCTAAATTTTGATTTTGAAATTTCCAAATCCCGTTAAAACGTAATTCATTAAAAATTTAAACTTTTTAGATGAAAGTTTTCCCCGCCTTTTGAAACTATAAGATTAAATCACCCAAGAAACTATTATTTAGGAGGCTTTATGAAAGCTTATTTTATACTTTTCGTATCAGGTATATTTTTCTCAAGTCTTCTATTTGCGCAACTAGAATATTTGGGTCCTGAAGGCGGATACATTCAATGTATGGTAACCGATAACCAGGAAAATATTCTTGCGTCTATCAGATTCGGTGGAATATATAAAACAACGGACTTTGGAGAGAACTGGGATCAGATTTTTTACGGTTACAGGAATCTTGACGTAAGGTCTTTGGCGGTAAATTCAAGTAATCACTATTTTGCGGGTACAGATGCTGCCGGTTTCTTCAGATCCACTGATGAAGGAGTTACTTGGGAAAAGATTAATAATATTCTCTCTACTCTCACGATTCAGGTGTTATTAATTACGCCTAATGGCGACATTTATGCGGGAACATTCAACGGTGTTTATAAATCCACTGATAACGGCAATACATTTTTGCCTGCCTCAAATGGAATTACTACTTCATCAATTTCTGCGCTTGCATTTTCAGGAAGTTATTTATTTGCGGGAACATATTATGCAGGTATCTTTCGCTCCGGAAATGGTGGAGAATCATGGGATCCAATAAATACGGGACTTGATTTTAACGGAAGAATTGTAGAATCAATCGGTTTCTTCGGAGAAAATAGTTTTGTGAATAAAGGTACAATAACAAATCACGCCGCAATAAGCTTGGGTGATAAAGTATATGTATCTAATGATATTTGGGATGTATGGTCGCCAATTACTCCACCGCCGGGAAATGTTAGAAAAATTACAATAACCCCTGTAAGAAATGAAACTCGCATAGTTGGTGCCGTTATTACTGAATCGGGAGGAGTTATTAGTATAAATATAAATGATCCTAATGGTTCATGGAATCAGGAAAATGCGCCCGAATACCCTTGTGGGAGTTTAGTAATTGCTACACCGGGAGTGATGTGTGGTTATTACGGCTTGGGTTCTGCTGTTTCATTAGATGGATTAAATACTTTTAATTTCAGAAACAATGGTATGAAATCAGCTTCAATCTCCGCAATAAAATCCGGGCAAGAATATCTATTATGTGGTACTGAAGCTGGTCAGATTTATGAATCTTTTGATAGGGGTAATAATTTTCAGGACATTACCTTTAATTTAACAGCAGGATATGTCTATGATATTGCGAGGAATCCTGTTTCTTTATACTCAGTAGCTGCTACCCAAAATGGTACTTATGGATTGATTAACGGAGGTTCAAGCTGGCAAAACTTAAACTTTCTTTCTCAAACGCTTGATTATAATGATGCGGGAACATTGTTTTATGGATATGGAGCCACAGCAGGTGTTTCCTATGATGATGGGGCAACAACAAGCAGTACTTTTATTTCGGGCATTTCTAATATCCGTAACTTTGCATTTGAGGGAAATACAAAAGTTTATATTTCAACCGCAAACTTATCGGGGTTTCAGGGTAACGGTGTGTGGTCTTCAGAACCGCCTTATACAACCTGGATACAAGACGGACTTGATAATTTACCCGTTACTTATATAATATCGGTGGATAATTCCTGGTCATTAGCCGGATGCTTAAATGATATTAACCTTATTGCGGGCACTAATAATGGACAGGTTTATTTCAGGAATTCTGCTGGTCAATATACAGAAAATTCAACTGGACTCTCCGGAGATGAAATAAAATCCTTAGTTCTTGCACCTAAGATTTATGAAACTGGAATTACCGCAGATATTGTAGCAGCACTTGATCCATCTTCTCCTGGTGATCCTGTTTCTGAAGATTTTGATCTTGGTAATTGTTTTTGGGATCCTATAGAAGAAATTGAAGATTGGATCAATAGTAGGCTTGCTGCAGATTGGGGACCCCGACAAGGAAATTTAAAAAGCAGTTCTCAAAGTCTGTACATTTACTATGGAACATTAGGTACAGGTATTTTAAGAAGAGATCTATTATCAACAGATGTTAAAAATATCTCTTCGGGAATTCCTGATAATTATTATTTAGAGCAAAATTATCCCAACCCATTCAATCCATCTACAACAATGCAATTTGCTATTCCAAAAGAATCCTTTACTAGACTGGAAATATTTAATGCTCTTGGTGAAAAAGTTTCAACTCTTGTTTCAGAAACACTTTCATCAGGAACTTACGAGTATGAGTGGAATGCAGAAGGATTATCAAGCGGAGTTTATTTCTACCGGCTTTCAACTGAAAAGTTTGCACAAACTAAAAAACTTTTATTGATGAAGTAATTAAAAGTAACCTTCGAGGTTAGCACATTGTTCTTAGTCCCCTAACCTCGAAGGTTCACACGAAGATAAAAAAGAAATTATTTAAAAGGAGAAAGTAAAATGAAACACATTATACCCATTATTCTGTTTTTAATTATTGGAATTTCTCAATTCACCTCAGCACAGATTCCACAAACAATGAGCTACCAGGGAGTTCTAACCGGAATTGATGGTAGCCCTGTCCCTGACGGTACAGCTTCTCTGACTTTTAGGTTATATAATTCTTCTGAAAACGGTGATACTCTTTGGCAGGAAACACAGAGCGTACAAGTAACAAATGGTATCTTCAATGTTATTCTTGGAAGTAATATTCCTCTTAACCTTCCATTTGATGAACAATACTGGCTGGGCGTAACAATTAGTGGTGGAACAGAACTTACTCCACGTATTACACTAACAGCTTCTCCATACAGTTTGAACAGTCACTCCACAATTGCAGAGACAGAACCGGGGCAAGGTTTAACAATACGCGACTCAAATGGTGAAGCAACCCATCAATTTAGCGCTAATGGAGATGTAATGCATTTGGGAATTGGGACCTTCCTAGGTGGCATTGTATCTGGTGATACAACGATTGTACCATTTGACACATAGATGCTAAAGAAACTAGGATACAATTATTTAAGGGAAACAAAATTAACAATGCCGTTAAGGATCTTGAAGACATTGGCATTAATGCAAGTGCAAATGACATTGGTGTTCTAGGTGATGGTGGTATAATAGGTGTGCAAGGCCAGTCAAATCAAGGTACAGGGGTAAGAGGAATTTCTAAGTCTGGATGGGGTATAATTGGTTATTCTACTAATGGTGGTGGTGTTTATGGTAAATCTGAGATGGGCTTGGGAGTTTTTGGATTATCTGAAACCAAAACAGGTGTAGTTGGAAAATCCGAAAGTGGAGATGGGGTTAGGGGAGAATCTTTAAATGGTACTGGTGTTTGGGGAAAATCTGAAACAGAAAGAGGTGTTTTGGGACAATCAGCTAGTGGCATCGGAGTGTTTGGAATCTCTGAAACGGGTACAGGTCGGGGACAATTTGGTGGTTGGTTTCAGAACAAAGTAAAAATAGATGAAGTACCCATGGCACCGAATCAAGAACGATTTCTTGTTTGGGACGCAGATAGTGTTGTAAAATATCGCTCATTACCAACTGGAGGTGGGACTTTCGATGGCGTTCTTCAAGACAAAGCATTGATAGTTAAAAGCGGTCAGACAGAAGTATTCCGTGTAAATACAGATGGTACGTCTTTCCACAAGGGGATAGAAACATTTGAAGATGATGTAATATTTAAAGGAACCGATGGAAAAGGTGCAAAACTCGTTGACGGCAACGGGGTGACTATCGGTGGTTTTGGAAGAAAAGACTTAGATACCGGGCAGAGATTTGGAGTATATGGAAAAGCACAAAACACAGGTGATCTTGCAGGTGCTTTTGACGGCGATATTGATGTGAATGGAGAAATAACAGCAAGCAGTTTTCATATAGTTGATGGTAATGGTGATACACTTACAAGTTTTAATGCCGACGGCACATCCTATCATACTGGCAAGGAAACATATTTGGCTGGGATAGATTTACCGGACAATAACCCGGAGAACACGACTGGAAATGTAAAAGCAGGAAAATTTAATCAAGGATTAAATCAATTTTCTCTAACGAAACGACAACTTTTTCCACATTCTATCGAAGTACCAAACCTTGATGGGGGAACATTTAGTTTCAAACCAACTGTAGACAATGAACCTACAATCTGGGGATACACTGAGAGAATAAATGGCGCTGCAGTATTTGGTCAAAGCACAAATACTACGAATACGTTTCCAGCTAACTGGGGTGTTAACTTCGGCGGTGGTGCAGGAGTAGTTGGTGAAGTACGTAACACAAGTTCGAATTATCCGGCAATCTGGGCTTTAGAGTATGGTGTTGGAAGTGCACTCTTGATAGATCACCAAGGATCAAGCGGAAATATCTTTACAGGTCGAAGTGCGGGAGTGAACCAGGTTCGGATTGATAAAACCGGTAAAGGATTTTTCAATGGCGGTACCCAAACAGGCGGGGCTGATATTGCCGAAGCTTTTGAAGTGGAAGGTTTTACAGAAGAATATGAACCCGGCGATGTATTGGTGATTTCCACTCAGAATGATCGTACAGTTACAAAAAGCAGCGAACCTTATTCAACCCTTGTAGTAGGTGTGTATGCTACTAAACCCGGAGTTTTGTTAACGGAGCGTAATCTGGATGATACTCTCGAAGATACCGTTCCAATGGGTGTAATTGGTGTTATTCCAACAAAAGTTTGTGGTGAAAATGGTTTCATTAATCGCGGCGATTTACTTGTTACATCAAGCATTCCCGGTTATGCAATGAAAGGAACTGATCGCGAAAAGCTTATGGGTGCAGTGTTGGGAAAAGCATTGGAGAATTTTGATGGTCATGGAACAGGAAATATCAAGGTGTTGGTAAATACAAAGTAATTCGTCTATGCAGTTGTTTTTTATCTTTTTGAATTTTAACTGAGGAGAGAATATGAAACGCAAAATATATTCGATCGTTCTGTTTTTCTTTTTAATTGTTACTCCTTTTGCTTTGTTGGCTCAGGACCAGATAAGAGGCAGCATTATTGCAAACGGCGGGGCTGTGCTTACCGGAGAGTCTAATAAAATTGCCGGCACAGTAGGTCAATCTTTAATTGGAGAATCAGGCAATCAAACTAATGTTGCCAAAAGCGGATTTTGGGAACAGTTAACTAATTTGGTCACCAGTGTGGAAGAAATTAATGACAAAGTTCTTCCAAAAGAATTTAATCTTTACCAGAACTATCCTAACCCTTTTAATCCATCTACCACTATACAATTTGCATTGCCGAAAGAATCGTTTACAAAACTGGAAATTTTTAATGCAATTGGAGAGAGAGTTGAAACGCTTATTACTGAAACTCTTGCAGGGGGAGTATACCAATACAACTGGGATGCAAATAAATTTTCAAGCGGCGTTTACTTTTATCGTCTTATAGCAGATAATTTTGTGCAAACAAAAAAGCTTCTACTGGTGAAATAGATTCTGTAGAGAGATGACATCTTTTTTGTTATACCAATTCTTCGAAAGATGTCATCTCTAATTTTTTGATTAGTCTTTTTGAGGAGACCACTTTTTTAAGAATGCCATCATTTTTTCATGACTGTAACCCTTTCCCTGCTCAAGCTGCCCGGTATCCTGGGAGTGCAAAAGCTTACCATTGCTTTCCAGGACAAAGAAGTGAGGATAACCGGGTATTTCCGGGTACTTTGAAAGGAATTCCGTATTCTCATTCTCTTTGCTGAAGTTTATTTTAACTACAACAAAGTTATCTTTAATAAAATTTTTTATGTCTTTATTTTCTTCGATAAAGTCGTCTATACGATGGCACCAGATGCACCACTCTCCTCCAACATCGAGTATAATTCTTCGGTTTGAGACCTTTGCTTCTTCAACAGCTTTTTCTAAATCTTTTGAAGGGTTCCTTGCGGGATCAAACTCTGTAACAGAAGTATATTTTGAACCAGATTGTGCAGAAGACAATCCGGATAAAACTACAGAAAAAATAATTATTAGCATTGCTCTTATCATTACTTAACCTTTTCAGACTGCATATATATGTTTTTCATAATTGAAATAGCATGAGTTAAAAACACCACAGCGTCATGGAGTTCAAAAGCTTGCCTCTTCATTCGAAAATCTCAATCTTTTATTTCCAATGTGATAATTGACTTTGAAGGCATATCAATTAATATTTTATCATCTTCAATTTTAAACTGTTTGAATTCCTTTATCTTTACATTATCCGGTTGTTCAAATGTATTATGATCCTGCATATTTTCTGATGTAAGAATTTTCCCGGAAATTTGTTTTGAAGTTACACCTTCTATTCCGCAAGATACTTTCAGGCTTTTTTCAGGATTAACGTTAACAATACTAATATGAATTAAACCGGTTGAATCTTTTGAGGCAGTTGCATGCAGGGAAGGAATCTTTTTCCCATCTAATTCATAATCTTCCGATTCAAGTTTAAAAGGCAGGAAGATGGCATCCTGGTGAACTTTGTAAAGATCAAAAACATGATAGGTGGGAGTAAGAATCATTTTTTCTTTGTCGGTTAATATTAATGCCTGGAGAACATTAACAATTTGAGCAATGTTTGCCATCTTTACACGGCTGCAATGTTTATTAAAAATGTTAAGATTGATTGCTGCAACCATAGCATCACGTAAAGTGTTTTGCTGGTATAGAAAACCGGGGTTTGTTCCGGGCTCTACTTCGTGCCAATCCCCCCATTCATCTACAATTAATCCTATCCGTTTCTGAGGATCATATTTATCCATGATTGCAGAATGATTAGTTACCAAAGTATCCATGCGAAGAGTTTTGAAAATAGTAGTGAACCAATCCTGTTCATTAAAATCAGTTGCGGAACCTTTGTTCGTCCAATCATGAGGAACGGTATAATAATGTAAAGAGTATCCGCTTAAATATCCCTGAAGCCAGCCGCCGGTGCTGCTCCATTTTTTCATTATAGTTTCTGTCCAGTTATAATCCGCTTCCAATCCTCCCGAAGCAATTTTGTATAAAACATTATCATTGTTGTTTCTTAAAAAACGGGAATACCTCGCCATTTCGTCCGCATAAAAATCTGAAGTCATAATTCCGCCGCATCCCCAGGTTTCATTTCCCATTCCCCAGAATTTTACTTTCCATGGTTTTTCTCTCCCGTTTTTCTTTCGCAGCTTGCTCATTGGACCTTCATTATCAGCTGTCAGGTAATCAACCCAATCAGACATTTCCTCTACAGTTCCGCTGCCGATGTTTCCACAGATTACAGGTTCGCAGCCAAGCTGGTCGCACAAATCCATGAATTCATGTGTACCGAAGCTGTTGTCTTCTATAACTCCGCCCCAGTTTGTATTGATCGTCTTTGGTCTTTCATTGCGGGGACCAATACCATCTTTCCAATGATATTCATCTGCAAAACAACCGCCGGGCCAACGAAGGTTTGGAATTTTTATTTTCTTTAATGCTTCAACAATGTCAGTTCGTATTCCATTTTTGTTTGGTATAGAATTGTTCTCGCCAACCCAGATTCCGCCATAAATTAACCTACCTAAGTGCTCAGAGAAATGTCCGTAAATATGTTTGCTGATCTGGTATTTACCTGAATCAGGATAGATAGTCAATTTGTATTCCTGAGAGAAAATAATTGTACTAAATGATAAAAAAACAAGAAAGAAAATTTTATTCAACATTTAAAGTTCCTTTTTATAAAAGATAAAAGTTATAATAATAATTAGGTTTCATTAGCTTATAAAATCCGAAATTAATTAAATTCCCGGTGCATAAGGGAAATTTAAACTCTCATAATATTCCAAAGATTTATCCGGCATTTCTAATTCTTCAGGAATTGGTTGTTTTGAAAAAGTCTGGAAGTATAGAACACATGCATTTCTCCACCATACTGCTTCCTTCTCCTGTCGTGTTAGAAGCATTTTAACATGATTGAATACTTCTTTATCAATTTTATCTTCAAGAGAGTTCCAAGTCGTCTGCATCTTTTTTACACTTTCAACCCCATTGTAATAATGATAGCAGAGTTCTTCCCAAAGAGTATTTCCTGATTCCACTTTGTAATCCCATGGGAGATGATGAAACCAGAGAAGATATTCATCAGGGCAAGTTTGTAATGAAGAAAATTTTTCAGCTACAGGTGGAAAATACTGGCTTACTGCATTACTTCCAGTTGATGTTCGGTTAAATCCAATTCCGTTGCTGTCGGCTCTGTGATAATAAACCGAAGTCCAGTCAGCCCTGTTTTTATCCTTAATCCATGGTGCGGGACCATAATGATGACTCCATCCCATGATATGGTGCAGTCCTAAAGGAGTCATATAATTTACAGTTATCTCTCTGGAGTTCATCATTATAGTTTTTATCGGCTTAATTATATTCAGATCATTTGAGAAAGTCATCCCTATCCATTCATCAGCAATCTCCTCAGAAGATAGTTTATGATTCCAGGATAATCTTCCATATGCAAACCAATTTGCTTGTCCGAATAAATGTCCTGTCCAATTTCTGTCCGTTCCAATATTAGAAACTCCGGCAATTCCAGTAAGAGAATGATTGTCTAAAGAGCCATCTATAATTCTCGCAACTGTAGAGCCATTACCTTTAGCATAAGTATCCGACTCAAGACATTCTTTATACAATGGTGCAAGATAAACTAAATGTGAAGCCTGTCCCAAATATTCCTGGGTGATTTGAAATTCCATCATTAATGGAGTCTCCTGTAAAGCACCGAATAAAGGATGGAAAGGTTCGCGCGGCTGAAAATCAATTGGTCCATTCTTAGCCTGAATTAATACATTATTTCTAAACTTGCCGTCAAAAGGTTTGAATTCATTATATGCCTGCTTTGCACGGTCCTCCGGAACATTATTATCATATACAAATGCTCTCCACATAACAACTCCACCGAAAGGCTGCAAAGCATCGGCAAGCATGTTGGCACCATCAACATGAGAGCGCCCATAATTCTGAGGTCCGGGCTGTCCTTCAGAATTTGCTTTTACAAGGAAGCCGCCGAAGTCTGGGATAAAGGAATAAATTTCTTTAGCTTTATCTCTCCACCATTGTTGTACATCTTTATCAAAAGGGTCGGCTGTTTTTAATCCACCTATTTCAACAGGCGCACTGAACCTTGCTGTTAAATAGACTTTAATTCCATAAGGGTGAAAAACATCTGCTAATGATTTAACTTTTTCAAGATACTCAGAAGTTAGAACCAAAGCATTCGCATTTACATTTGTTAGAACGGTTCCGTTAATTCCAATAGATGCATTGGCTCTTGCATAATCTTTATATTTCGGGTCAATATATTCCGGCAGCCTGTGCCAATCCCAAATTGAAAATCCTGCGTAACCTCTTTCAACCGTTCTATCGAGATTATCCCAATGATTAAGAAGTCTTAGTTTTATTTTTGGAGAAGATTCAATATTAAGATTCGAAATATCCTGATTTCTCTGCAGCAATCTTAAAAAATTAAAAACACCGTATAAAATTCCGACATCTTCATTTGCCGTAATTACAATTACTTTTTTCCCTTCAATTTTAGAATTGAAAATGAGAAATCCTTCGGAGCCGATATTTTTTAACTTAGTTTCTAACTTTAGTTTTGATAATAGGTAAGAGGCTGAATATTTGCTTGCTATTAATATTCCATCTTTTCCG
>Ga0209212_1001827_pt1 | contig 32621 bp, 29 predicted proteins | sample RifGroC2_FD_183996 | JGI IMG/M metagenome (GOLD analysis project Ga0209212, IMG submission 183996) | Groundwater microbial communities from Rifle, Colorado, USA - Groundwater C2 (SPAdes) (version 2) | ecosystem: Environmental > Aquatic > Deep subsurface > Groundwater | place: Rifle, Colorado...
CAGCAACTTGTTTTTGAGCCATTCTTGTCTTTTTTGCGATTTCTTTTACTAATTCTTCTTTGTTCATGATGAACCTCCATTTTCTAGACATCTTAATTATACTGAATTTTGGCATTAACGCAATACTATTTTCAAAAAATTGCATGAAAATGGTAAAAATTGAACATTATTTCTTAGTCAGGTGGGTTAGTAAAGGCTTAAAGTTGTATGAATTTATCCAAATTTAACAAAATCAAGGCACTAGATATAGTACAAGTTATATTTTTTAAATTCCATTGTGATATAAGACAAAAACTTTTCTTTCACCATGCTTAATTATGACTTAACACTCTTATTAACTCTGAATTTTACGAAAACAAGAACATGCAACAAAACAAAATGTTAAAAAGACCGACCACAGTATAAAAAACTGAATGTTTTATAAGAAAACACTAAATATAGGGAGCAAAGATTTTTAATCAACAAAACAAAAACAGCGCTTAATAAAACTTAATATTGCTGAATATTTTTAACAGCTTTAATAAATGCATCTTTAAAAACGGTGTGTATAAATAATAAAATACTTGCGCGCGAAAAACTTCTATGATAAATATAGTAATGTTAATTGGGGCTATTAGCTCAGGTGGTTAGAGCGCACGCCTGATAAGCGTGAGGTCCCTGGTTCGAGTCCAGGATGGCCCATTTACAAAATACACCTTTTAAAGTTATAATAACTTTAAATCATAAACATGGGGGTGTAGCTCAGTTGGTAGAGCGCTTGCCTTGCACGCATGATGCCAGGAGTTCGAGTCTCCTCACCTCCACCATAAAGTCGCTGTCTGAAAGGATTAGCGGCTTTATTTTTGCGAATTTCCGCCCGTGTCGCGGACTTTGCGGAATTGAGTCTTTGAAGAGAGTTGATTTGAGAGAATATTTCAGGATTTTTCTGGGAAAAATACAGAGAATTCTCCGTTTAAATTTTTCGTGACCCCTTGGGGTCTATTTGCCTCAAATTAATACTTTATAAACTTGAAATAAAATTAAAAATAAGTGCCTGTAAAAAGCACTTATTTCAAAATTAGATTGATTTGGATTTTATATAAAATTCAAAATCCTTTCTTGTTCTTGCCAGTCAAGAGTTTTAACATTTAATAATTTTTGAACGGTTAGATCTTCAGGTTGGTGTCCGTTTAATATTGCTTCAACTATCTTAGGCGAAAGAATCCTGAGCCCTAGAGCTTTCTTAATATAGTCATTATCTGATAAATTTTCTATTTTCTGAATATCTTTACTATGTTGCGCTTTTCCATCATCAATTAATTTATTCCAGTGATAACTTTTTGCTATGATTTTTACAAGGAAGGGGTTGATGTTAACTACTTTGCTATGAGCATTATTGACTATCATAATACTGCCATTTCTGGATGTTATTGATATCCGAATATTTTTTGTGATTTTTATGGGATTTTCAGGATCGGATTTAGCTTCGGTGAGTATAAGATCGTTTGTAAGAATGGTTTCTAGAGATTTAACCAGGTGTTCGTTACAAAGAATTATTTTCCACTTTGTCTTTGAATAAAGTAACTTTTGCCAATATCGACCGTAAAAAGTCAGGTTTTAATTCAAAATTTTGTAAGTTAGATAATATTAATTTTTGCTTGTGAATATCCCAATCAGCAATATATTTATGAATATTATTTTGATCTGTTAAAAAAGCAGTAATTTCATTTTTTACAAGATTTCCTATCTCCCCTGCGGGTATTTTTGAAAGATTTCCGGCTTGTTTTCTATAACCTTGAATAATTGCTTGGCTGAAATAATATCGATAACGCCTGTTTCTTGTATTGCTGTGAGAAGGATTCATTCTGTTTCCATTATCGTCAAAAATCTTACCTGCCAGTAATGAAGGTGATTTGGCATTTAAAGAACATTTGTTAACGACCCTGTTTTGCGCTAAGATGCTTTGAACTTTGTTAAAAATTTCTTCCGTTATAATTCCTTCGTGCTCTCCTTTGTATTCAGAGTCTTTATGTGTTATTAACCCTATATATATCTTATTAGACAGAATTTTATACAGATTTCCTTTGCTGAAATTCTTGTCAGTTCTGCTTTTGATGTCATTATTATCAAGATAATTTTTTAATTTTAAAACACTTTTAAGCTCTGTATATTTTTCAAAAATTGTTTCAACGATTGGCAGATTCGTTTCATCAGTAACAAGTTTTTTATCTTCCAGTTTATAACCAATCGGAACACCTCCGCCCATCCACATTCCTTTTTTCTTTGATGCGTCTATTTTATCCCTGATTCTCTCTCCTGTAACTTCTCTTTCAAATTGAGCAAAAGATCGAAGAATATTTAGAGTTAATCGTCCCATGCTGGTTGTAGTATTGAACTGCTGGGTTATTGAAACAAATGAAACTGATTTTTTATCAAATAATTCAACAATTTTAGAAAAATCCATCAAAGAACGTGTAAGTCTGTCTATTTTGTAAACAACTACAGTATCAATTTCACCGTTTTCAATATCCTGGAAAAGTTCTTTAAGTGCAGGTCTTTCTAAAGTACCACCAGAGAAGCCGCCGTCATTGTATAGTTTTTCAACAAGAACCCAGCCTTCATGTTGTTGGGACTTGATATATGCTTCGCAGGCTTCTCTTTGGGCATCAAGTGAATTAAATTCCTGTTCCAGTCCTTCTTCACAAGATTTTCTTGTATAAATTGCGCAGCGGATTGTTTTCTTTTTTATTTCTTTCATTTTTTATACTCCGAAAAACATCTTATCCTTGTAACCATTAATCACTCCATTACTCTTTCAAATCAAGTGTTTCGGGAGATATTTCTCAAAATGTGTCGATAAAAATGTAACTGCTGTAACCAAGTGTTTTACATTACTAGAGATAAGTAAAGAAATATTAATTTTTTAAAAATTCTATAGGCAAATATAATGTTAAATCGTCAATAGGTGATACCTGAAAATCAAATTTTTCATAAAATGCTTTAGCTTCTTCATCTTTGGCTTTAACCATAATTGCTTTTAATCCGGCAATTTCTGAAGCCTGCAAGGTTCTTAAAACGGCATTCTTTAATAAGCCCCTACCTAAGCCATTTCCTCTTTCGGTTTTATCCACAGCAAGTCTTGCAAGAATCATTACAGGTACAGAGTAGCTCGGTAAGTTTTTATTCGTTTTTTCAGGTAAGTCTTCTTTTAATACCGAGCCAAATGTCAATGTATAGTATCCAATTACTTTGTTACCGTTTTGTGCTACAAAAGTATTGGATATATTTTTCTTTTGATTTTGAAAAGCATACTTTTTTAAATAATCATTCAGTTGCTCATTACCGCAATCAAATTGCTTTATATTGTGCTTTTTATTGAGCTTCTCTGGAGAAATATAATTACTCATCAAAAACTCCGGGATCATTTAACAATTTGTTAATTCTTGTTAAACTTTTAGGCTTGCATTCAAGCGCTTTATTGAAATTTTCCCATTGTTCGTTATTTAACAAAAATTGTGTTTGCTCTTGCTCAGCAGGCACTTTTTCAATAATTAATTTATTTTGTTCTATGGAAATAGTAACCTGAGCATTTTCATAATCAATTCCCAGTATTTCTAAAAGTGTTTTATCTAATGGAAGACACCTGCTGTTTCCAAATCTTTTTAAAACTCTTGATACCATAAAAAAACCTCGTTATTATTTTACAATGTTATAACTATATATTAACATATGTAATGTATTTTTCAAGTCTTTTACTGATACGTATTGTGTTTAATGCTGGAATTTAAGTTGATTATGGCTGAAAAGCAAGCTATACTTAGATTACAGCAAAAAGGTGAAATGGGGAAGATGTGTCGAATTCGAGTCTTCTCACCTCCACCATAAAGTCCACTATCATTTCGGTAGTGGACTTTATTTTTTATGATTCTCGCCTGTACTGCGGACTTTTGCGGAATTGGGTTTTAAAAGAGAGTTGATTTGAGAGAATATTTCGGGATTTTTCTGGAGAAAATACAAAGAATTCTCTGTTTGAAATTTTCGTGAGCTCCTGGGTCTGTGTTGAATTGAAATAGCTTTTTGTAGATAGTGAAAAAGCAACAAGCACAGTAAAACTGCTTGTTGCAAAATAAAATAAACTTTAAATTAATCACTTTATATAAAATTCAGTTGCTTTTCTTGGTCCTGCCAACTTAAAGTTTTAACCTGTAATAATTTTTGAACTGTTAGGTCTGCAGGTTGTTGTCCGTTTAAAATTGCCTCAACTATTCTAGGAGAAAGAATTCTTAAGGTTAAAGCTCTTTTTATGTAATTGTTGTCACTCAATTTCTCAAGTTTTTGAATATCTCTATTGTCTTTAGCTTTTCCTTCTTCTATCAGTTTATTCCAGTAATAACTTTTCACTATAATTTTTACAAGGATGGGATTAATATCAACTTTTTGACTTTGAGTATCATTAACTATCAAAACACTGCCGTTTCTTGATGTTGATGAATGCAATAAATTAAATAAGGAATGGTACGATGAAAAAGACCATCTAATTATGCAACTGAATCAGGCTCATGAAAGCGCAAAAGTTGTATATGAAAGAATGGATTTAATGTTGAAATTCTGTAATAACTTACCGCTAATGTTCAGAAAAGCAACAGCAACAGAGAAAAAACAAATGATTTTATTAATGGTTAGAAGCTCTTCGTTTGTTTTGCTTTTGTCGTCATGAAAAATATCTCTGTGGTTTTTAAATGGCAGTAGATTTTCAAACCTGTGATCTTCATGGTTTTGGTTTATGTGATGCACATCTTTGTCGGTAATATTATAAAAGGTTGCAGCAATAACTCGTTGCAAGGTTGTACTTTTAGCTTTGTTCTTTTTGTTGTCATTCAACAATAAGCCATTATTCAACAATCTTTCTTTCATGAACTTTGGTAATTTATAACAACAAAGCCAAGGATAAAGATTTTTTTTACTTGTTTTATCTTTTGTGTTTCTAAAAGTCATAGGAATCGCTTTATAATTGGCAACAAATGAATTTTTACTTGCATTGGCCTGATAGTAGTTAAATATCAGTATAGCTTTTTGAAAAGTGTTATATTTGCCAGTTTTGTAACTGTCCATGCCGAAATATACAGATGTATCGTTAGTTATCCACGCACACAATAGTTCTTGATTCTGTTGCATTTGGCTGTTTTCACGTAGTTTATCAAGAATAAAATCGTTATATGCAGCTATAAAGTCAATTTCTTGTGTCATTTGGTTAAAAAATCCTTATGTTGAGTTTTTTACCTTAATTAAACATTGAATGTGGTCTGTATTAGTTGTAATATGGGATACTCCATTTTTTGGTCGGGGGTGCCTTTGCCTATTGCCTTTTGTTCAGATGCTCTTTATAAACTAAAATTTTTGTATGACTCATCAATCATATCATCATTAATACCAATGTATCTGAGAGTTACGGACTGTGAAGAATGATTAAATATGTTTTGAAGCATTGCAATATCTTTAAACTGGTTGTAATGGTGATAGCCAAAAGTTTTACGTAGCGTATGTGTACCAATTTCGTCTGAAACTCCTGCTTTCCTGCAAGCATCATTAATGATTCTGTATGCCTGAAACCTATCTAATGGCTTACCCTTTACTTTTTTTGATTCAAAAATATAGGCATCGTCAGGCATGTTATGAGTTAAAACGTTGAAGTAGTTTCTCAAATCATCATTAATGTAAAATCTTTTTTGCTTATTTGTTTTTTCTTCTATTAAAACAATATGCGTTTTATCTTTTACATCTGTAACTTTTAGTTTTAAAATATCTGAAATCCTTAAACCAATGTTGATTCCTGCACAGAATAAAACATAATTTCTTGTGTTTTCTTTAAGCAAGATATTTTTAATATCTTCTATTGTTTTTTTGTCTCTGATTGGTTGAACTGTCGACAAGGTTAACGCCTCATAATGTTGTATAACATGATTAATATAAACTCATTTTGTGACATTGTCAATATGTTTTTAAAATAAAATTTATTCAAAGTTGTCCATTATAAGCAATAGGGCTGAATCTAAAGCAATATGGAATAATACAACGAAATATACAATATGTTGTATTATAACTTGGAATTATACCGACAATGTTTTATTTTAGCGAAAACAGTTTGTTTAAAATAATAAACAAGAGCAAACAAATGTTTTAAATAACTTTTTGGATTCTAGATAAATAGATATAAGCAAGCATTCACTGCTGTTTTTAGCCTATACTCCAAAAAAATATCTTAAAAATAACAACTAATTTTATATATATTCTGATATAATCAGTTTGAATATAGTGTCTATGTAACTGTAATTGTATCTGGGAGAACTTATGTTAAAGAACACTCCAATACTTAAATACCTTAACTCATTAAAATTGTCCCATATAACTATATTCATTTGTTATTTGGCTTTCATATTCTTTGTATACATGCAACATGACGTACATATGAGTTGTAAAAATGACGTAAGTTATCATAATTGTGTAGACTCAGCAGGTTGGGGCTTGGTCTTTTTATGGGCACTTTGGGTTGCTGTATTTGGTGTGTTGATAACAGGATTTTTTGTTGAAATAGGAGTTAAGGCTTTTAAGAAAACCTCTAGAAACAAAACAGAAAATGTTGAAATTATAACTAACGAAAACGAAAATGAAAACAAGAAGAGAGTAATAACTAATAAATATCTGGCATCTTTGGAAAAAATAATTGAGCCAGTTTATGCCATTTATTATGTAATCGGATTGTTATTAGCTATAACTTCTATTTTCTTGCCTTTAGCAGCAACGATATTTTATGGGGTTATAACTAGTCATTAAATTCAGAAGAGGTAATAATATTGAAGATTGAATTATATAATAAACCTTTCTTTTTAGCCTTTTTAGCCATAATTTTATCTTTTTTGTTTACAGGTTTTCACATTTCTTTAATATCTTTACCTGTTGAAATATTAGCAATATCAATTGTGTCAGCAATTTATACTTTTAAACATAAAGACAAGATATCTAATTTTATCAAGTTTAAGTTTGCTCTTTATTTTGCGGCATTAATTTTAGTAAAACAACTATATTTATTAATTTTTCCATACGATACTATGACTATTGCACAACTCGATAGCCCTTTTGCTCTTATAGATATAGCTTTAAATATATTTAGTTTAATAATGCTATTTTGGTTTACAGTAATTGTAACATTTATAGCGCTTATGCTTACAAATCTCGTTTTTTTAGCTCTTAATAACTGGATAAGCAAAAACCAGAGTGATCCAATTGTGGTCTTGGTTATAAACCAGTTAAATGCAGTCAGAAAAAGACTAAAAAACAAGCCATTCAAAGCAATATCTGTTATTTTGCTAGTATTACTGATATTAATACCTAATCTAATACCAAGATTCAATGTGTTCGTGAGAGCAGGTCGACTTAAGGATATTCGATTTCGTTATTCGGGAACACTACTACCTGATGGAAATATCCTTATTGCTGGTGGTACTTCAAATTCTTCTGATTTTAACAGAATAACCAGCATAGTAATATATGATACTAAATCGAGTAAGTTTATAAAATCAGGAAATATGAAAGAAGCCAGATATGATCATACGGCAACATTATTAAAAGATAATAGAATCTTATTAACAGGTGGTTATGGAGAGAGTGGAGAGCTTAATAGCGCAGAAGTATATAATTATAAAACTAAAAAATCCTATAAATTGCCAAATATGAAGTACGGTAGACACGAACACGCTGCAACAATGCTTTCGAACGGCAGAGTGTTTATTATCGGTGGACACCAAGATAAATACTACTATGGAGACCGTCAAAAGACAGAAACTGAATCTGCTGAAATATTCAACCCAATAACTAATACATTCATTACCACACCTAAATCAAACTTTCTCTATGACAGATACCCACTTCTAGTTACATTACGGAATGGTAAAGTATTTATAGCAGGAGGACGAAAGCTAAGAGCACAATATGACAATCAATATTATGCAGAAATATATGATCCCAAGAAAAACTCATTTACTGTTATAGGGAAAATGATACAGCCACATCAGTATGGCACAGTAACGCTATTAAAAGATGACAAAGTTCTTCTAACTGGAGGATTAATCTCACAAAATACGGTAAGTAAATATGCAGAAATATATGACCCTCTAAAAAACAAATTTATATCAACAGAGGAGTTAAATGTAAATAGATATTTTCATACCGCTACATTATTACCTGATGGAAAAGTTCTTATAGCAGGTGGAAAATCTAAGGATGATTATCTTCCTCTAAACAAAGGTATGCGTGATTTAAAAACGTTTGAGACAGTAAGTGCAGAGATTTATAACCCTGCTAAAGGTTCTTTTTATAGAATATCAGATATGAAAACACCAAGAAGCCTTCATTTGGCTGTTTCAGTGCCATCGGGAGCGGTGTTCTTATTTGGAGGTTTTAATAAAATCCTTTCAATTGAAAAATACTTATATAGGGAGAATTGAGGAATAAATATATGTTTAAGAAACTATTTGCAATAGTTACAGTATTAGTTTTATTTATAAGCACCTTCGTAGCAATAAAAAAAGATATAAATAAGGAAATAAAAGAAGAATCCTTAAAAGACCAACAATATAGAAATATTGTTGTTGATAAATCAAGAAAGAGCATATTTATTCCTACTGCCAATATGAACATGAAACGATACTCACATTCATCAGTATTATTACCAAATGGTAAAGTTCTGATAATTGGAGGTGATGGTGCAGGTTCAAAAAGCAATAATAGTGCAGAACTTTATGATCCTAAGACTCAAACTTTCTCATATACAGGTAATTTGAATTTTGGCGAATCTCCATTTTTCAATCCAAGTAGTGCGATTTTATTGCCATCAGGTAAAGTTGTTATCCTGCACTCGTACTATGTAGAAATTTATGATCCTGTTTTAAGTAAATTTTATCCAGCGGGACACTTATATATGAAAAGACGAGATTATGGTGCTGCATTGATGCCTGATGGAAGGATATTGATTGCTGGAGGAAGAACCTTTGAACAATATAACAAAGGTTATGGTACTGCTTTATCTAGTGCTGAAATTTATAATCCATATACAAAAATAAGTACGCTTACAGGTAGTCTAAACCTTCCACGTTTTGCAAATACTGCAATAACCCTAAAAAACCAGAAAGTCCTTATTGTCGGAGGTCAAGATAGTGGTGATAAACAGACTAAGTCTGAATTGTACGACCTCAAAAGCGGAGAATTTTCTATTGCTGCTGAAATGTTGGCTTCAAGATATTCTTTTACCACAACACTTTTATCAGATGGAAGAGTTCTGGTGGCTGGAGGAATTGAACCAACTTATAACTACAATCACAGGACCAAAAAACGTACTAATTCACTTGGCGGGTTATATGCAGAAATTTATGACCCTAGGACAAATAAATTCATTAAAACTGGTGATATGACAACACCAAGGACAGGACATTCAACACTATTACTTCCAAATAATAAAGTTTTAATCGTAGGCGGCAATAAAATAGGTGTAGTTTCTACTGCTGAAATATACAACCCTAAGACTAACAAGTTTATGCCTACAGGAAGTATGCATTATCGAGTTTCAGATTTACAAGCATCTCTTATCAATAATGTTAATGTTCTGGTTACAGGCGGTATTGATTATAATTATGACGGTCCAGAAGGTCATACGAAAGATAGTGACAAAGCTGAATTATATATACCTTAATTAAAATTTATTTCAGCATATAGTAAAAATGAATATGTCCGATAATTATAATTATGTTATTTCAAACGTTTGTACATCAGTTGATGATTTAATATCTCAATAATCCTTAAAATACCTTTTAGTTGTTTTGATATGTCTAAGAATAGTTCAAATTGCAACAAAATACACAATATGAAATATAAAACTATCACTTAAGATTTTCATCGACCTTACTTTTGATTCAAATTTGCAAAAAGCCTGTAGATGCTTGCTATAAGCACTTGTTGAATCTATAGGCTGAGAAACTTGATATAATTAACTATAGGACTATTTTAGTTTTTTGCTTAAATTTGCAACAATAAGAAAATAATCACAGATTGTCTTTGATAATTTGGCATTTTGCTTTTATTTCTTCAGGACATTCATTTAACTGCCAACATGGTTCATATTGTAATAATTTTTTAATAACTTTAGTATTATAGCCTTTTTCAAGTAATTGTTTAATACAAATGAGCCAATCAACATCATTTTGAGAATATAATCTTTTTCCACCCTTTGTTCGATGTGGTTTAATTAATCCCGCTTTTTCATAGTTCCTTAATGTATCTGGAGACAAACCGCTTAAATCAGCAGCAACACCTGTACTATAAACAGGCTTAGATTTGTTTACACTCATTTGCAAAACCTATTAAGAAATTACACATATCAATTATATGGCTGCTTTAACAGGCTTAATGTGTAGATATTTACATATGCTGTATATGATGATATGTTCATATGTAAACTGACAATTACATTAGCAATATTTAATATGATCTGGGTAAGTAGGATGAGAAAATTAAAATCAATTAATAAGCAATAAAGGAGATATTCATGAAGAAAAGTTTATTATTACTTTGTCTTTTACTGACAACCGTAATTATTTTTGCTGGAACAAAGGTTAAGGCTGAAGATGATGAAACTGCTAATTTAATTTGGTCAGCTGGAGAAAATTCTTCAAGTCTTCCGATTTTTAACTTTATAGAAACATTAGATGATGCCAATAGAGCTAATTTGACAGAAGAAGACAAATTGAAGCTTAAAGAACAAAGAGGAGCAGTTTATAAACAACAAAAAGATGAACTTTATAAAGCTATTAGAGAAAATGCTTCTGGTGCAACAATTAGAACGATACAGGGTAAACTTCAACAGATAGAAATGTCCATGAGCTTAGAAGACAGACAAATAAATCATTCTACAGGAGGCTTTGATTTTATAAGTCTGGCGGACGGTGTAAAAGATGTCCCTTTAAAATTTCCTTTACGGAATCAACATTTTGGCATTTTTAACAGCACAATGAAGGAAAACAACGGCATTTATTATATTGATACCATTCTTTATTCTGATCCTAATGATAAAAACGCAAATGATTTATATATAACCTATGCTTTTGATTATGAAAACGCAAAAATTTTTCCAACTAAAATCAGTACAGATGAAAACACGCTGTATAAAGTCCCCAGAGTTAAATCAGAAAAACAGTTCAAACATCTCCAAAAAGCTCGTTTGCAAAAGAGTATCTTGATGAAGTATTTGAACAATTAATGCATGACATATACATATCCCAAGACTTGTATATGAAAGAATGGATTTAATGTTGAAATTCTGTAATAACTTACCTCTAATGTTCAGAAAAGCAACAGCAACAGAGAAAAAACAAATGATTTTTTTGATGGTTAGAACCCTAACTTATGATGGTGTAAACATAAACATAGAGCTGAAACTCGTCTTTGAAAAACTACGAATTTTAGCTCAAAAAGTAAATGGGGCGGATGATGGGACTTGAACCCACGAATACCGGAATCACAATCCGGGGCCTTAACCACTTGGCGACACCCGCCACTATTTATATAAAATTTTTAAATAAATTTTTAAAAAAAGCGGGCGACGCGACTCGAACGCGCGACAATCTGCTTGGAAGGCAGACACTCTACCAACTGAGTTACACCCGCGTAACTTTTTTTGATTGTTTCGAAAAATCGGGATGACAGGATTCGAACCTGCGACCCCCTCGTCCCAAGCGAGGTGCGCTACCAAGCTGCGCTACATCCCGTGACTTTGAAACATATTAAGTTTATCTAACAGTAAGTTTAATGTCAAGGAACATTTTTATACTTAAAATTATGGTAATTCTGAAAATAGACTTGAAAAAGACAGAAAAGAAACTATCAGAATAAGAATAATATAAAATAATTAAAAGTACTAAATTAAAAACATTACATAAAAATTCCTGATTTTTAAACTAAATATTTTCATCTAAATGAAATTGCAGCCCCATAGCTGTATTCATATTAATTAACGAAATAAGCCAGGCAAGAGTGGATTCTGCGCCCTGATTGCCGTTAATTCCCTGTCTTTCAAGTCCGTCACAGCAGCCACCTGTTTTGTAATCACACACGGGAAGTTGCAGGTCATTCTGTCCAAGAAACCAACTCAGGCATCTTTCGCTTTCTTCAAACCATTGTTTATCTCCGGTTGCTATATAAACATCTAAACAAGCGTCAATTAAGCCTTTAACTTCAATTGGCTGCTGATCAAACATCGAACGATTCCCATTTTTATCAAGCCATCCGCTATTACCAATTATTGACAGATGCCCGTCAGGTGCTGTCTGAACTTTTAACAACCATTTTAAAGATTTTATACCTGTATCATACATTTCTTGATCAGGAATCCATTTTCCCGCAATAATCATTGCATGCGGCAAAATTGCATTTGCATATGTAGCTGTGTTTTCACACCATGTCCAATCCTCGGAAGCGTTATTTTTAAACAGCTCATAAATTTTTCTTGCTAAATCATCACGAATTTTCCGAACAAACGAATCCCCGCCATAAATTGACAAATATGCCTGTAATCCAAGAACCGTATAACCCCACGCTCTGGGCGAAGAAAAATGTTCAACCATAGGAAGTGCATCGAGAAACAAGCGCATCGCCATATTCCTGATAGAACTATCGGGAGCTTCTTTTACGGTTATACCTAATCCCCATAAAGCACGTGCATGGGAATCTTCGCTTCCTGCCAACTCCAGCCACCTGCGGTCATAAGACATAAAGTTGCGGAATCTGCCGTTTTCCTGATTAAATGCATAGTATAAAAACGCCAGATATTTTTGTATCAAAAGTAAAACATCTTTGTCTTTTCGGAGTGAATAATATTTTGTAAGCGCAATCAGACCTCGCGCATTATCATCAACGCAATAACCGTGATGAAGATTTGGAGTTGTGTATTTTGCGTGCTGCAACAAGCCCGTATCATCTGTAAGCGTTTTTAAATGCGATAAGTTTATTTCCGGCAGTTCATTAAATATTTTATGATATTTAATGACAACTTCCTGTATGTTTTCAAGAGGTTTTCTTTCATTAATCTCGGAAAGCAGGTCTAAGTGCATTCTTGCAACTTCTTTCCAAGTCATTGAACGTCCGTATTGATAACCCTTAAACCTCATCATTTCTCGTTCCTGGTCGTTTGATAAGAGATTATTAATTTCTTTTGCCATCGCTGTCGGATTATTAAAAGGAACTAATTTACCTCGGCCTTCTGCCAAAAGTTCTTCAGCATGCCAGAAAGGTGTAGACACAACTGCCGCGCCGACTCCTAAAGCATAAGCAAGAGTTCCCGAGGTAATTTGCTCTTTTTTCAGGTACGGAATCGCGTAAATTTTTGAAGTTTGAAGATATTGGATAAGCGTTTCAATCTTAACAAACTGATTATGAAATACTATATGATTTTGCATTCCCAATTTATTTACTAACTGCTGCAAATCATGCCTGTATGAATCGCCTGATCTTTGAAGAATATGCGGGTGAGTTTGTCCCAATATCAGGTACATAACATCAGGATGCTCTTTTACAATCAAAGGCATCGCTTCTATCATAGATTCTATGCCTTTATCCGGCCCAAGAAGTCCAAAAGTAAGAATCACATCTTTATTTTCCACGCCAAAAATCTTATTAAATAATCCGGGGGATTTAAAAGCGGCATCTGGAACCCCATGCGGAATAAAAGCTATCATTTCTCTATCTATGCCATATACTTTTTCAAGTATGTCAAAAGCTTTTTTGCTCATTACAAGCAATCTATCAGAGTATTTTGCGATGCCCTTCATTACTTTTCGCTGTCCGTCCGTCGGGTTTTCCAGCACTGTATGCAAATTTGTAATAACAGGCATTTTTAAAAATTGAAGCATATGCAAAATATGCGAGCCGTCTTCTCCCCCAAAAATCCCGTATTCATGCTGCACAATAGCAGCTTCATACTGGTTTGCGTTTAAATAATCCGCCGCCCAGAAATAATCGGCTTGAACATTTTGTCTGACTCTAAATTTCACTTGAGGCGGATAATTATGCCCTTCAGGAATATCATCCATGGCAACATTTATTAAATTTTCAGGTATTGCTAATTCTCGTGCCAGCGATTGGCTCAAGTCTGTAGTAAAAGTTGCTATTCCACATTGTCGCGGCAAATAATTGCCAATTACGGCAATTTTTCCGATATTTTCAATTTTTCTCGGATTCATCATATTTTTTTGTTCACTTTCTTTTATTAAATAAATAATGCTGTCATTCTGAGGGCTTTAGCGTGAAGAATCTGTCCATAATGAAATTAAATCTTAAAAGCATAAAGGGACAGATCCTTCGTTTCACTCAGGATGACAATTTCTGTTATTTAGCAATTTATATTGTCAAATAATTCCGTCAGAGATACCGTTACGATTCCCGAGCAAGTGTCAGACATAGCATATGGGATAATTAATTCGTCATTGTGAATTATTGAGCCGCAGGAATATACTACATTTGGCACATATCCTTCGCGTTCTTCCTCAAGAGGCAGAAGCAAAGGCTCCATCATACTTCCTATAACTTTGCTGGGGTCTTCGAGGTTTAAAAGAATAACTCCAATGCAATATTCGCGCATTGCCCCAACTCCATGCGTAAGCAAAATCCATCCTTTTTCTGTTTCAATCGGAGAACCGCAATTGCCTATTTGCACAAATTCCCATTCGTTTTCAGGCTCTTTCAAAAGTTGGGCGTTATGCCAGAAATGGATATTATCCGATGACATCAAATATAAATTTTCTCCGTCAATACGGGATATCATCATATATTGACCGTTTATTTTTCGGGGAAAAAGTGCCATACCCTTATTTTTTGAAAATTCGCCGTTTAACGTAATCATTTTAAATGTAAGAAAATCTTTGGTTTCAAGGATTTGAGGCAAAATTTTATGCCCGTTATAAGCCGTATAAGTTGCATAATAAGTAACGATGCCGTTATCATCGACAAAACGGACAAACCTCGCATCTTCAAGCCCGTTGCTGTCATTTTGTGATGCGGGAAAAATGATTTTTTCGGACAATTCCTGATTAAGCTTAAATTGCAGTTCATAATTGGATTTAGCAAGCCATGTTATGTTTTCGCCAATATCTTTATGCTCTGAATCTACAACAATCTTAAGTACGGCAAGCAAGTCTGAAAGCAAAAATTCGTCAGACAGCAAGTCAGAGACTTTTTGCGAAATTATATTTTCGGGCTTTTGCATTTCCGCCAGTTTTAAGAAAAAAGTAGTCTTGTCATAAACAGGATTACTGGCTATTTTTGCTCTTTCGGCAAATCTGCTTACTTTATCAAAAGTAAAATCGCCGTTTTTATCTATAATTCCGCTTCTAAATTCTATAGAAGAAATATGCCCTTCTCCCACAGACCTAAAGCTTAAAATAAACCGCAAACTTCCTTCCGATAAAGCACTTTGATCAGGATGCGCAATTATAGAAGGATTGAAAAAAGCAGCCGCCTGAATAGAATATTCTAAAGAAAAATAAGCGCCGAGAAGCTCTCTTCTGCTATTACTGATTTGTGTATTTTGGGGAATATATTTTTTTATTTCATTATAATTTTTATCAAATGCATCCCATATATTTTTATGTCGACTGGAAAAACTTGTAATAACTCTGTCTAATTCTTGTTTTGCTTTTTCTTCCGACAGGCTTAAAACTCGTTTTATAATTCGTTCTACACGCTCTTTTTCTACAGGAATATGCGGTTTTATAATAACCCGTGAATGATCCGGCTGGAATTTTTTCTTTATCCTTTTAACATTTATCAAATATTTCTCCTTTTCTTAAATTGTCATTGCGAGGAGGGCTTTAGCCTGACGAAGCAATCTAAATCATTGCTTTTTGGATTGCTTCGCTTCGCTCGCAATGACAATTTCGGCTATACCGGCTTGCGCGGATTTTTAAGACACATTTCAACTAAATCGTTTATATTGGCAGTTCCTACGCACATAACACTGTCCGCTCCGCCCCAGTAAATTTTTACGCTGCCGTCGTTTTCTGCAACTGCCCCACAGGTGAAAACAACGTTTGTAACATAACCTGTAATTTCCCACGGGTCTTCGGGCTGCAAAATCCATTCATCAGCAACGCCAATAATTTTTGACGGGTCTTCCAAATCGTGCAGTGCAACACCTAAGCGATAAACAACTCCCGACATGGTTTCAAAAACGCCGTGATAAATGTTCAGCCAGCCGTTTTCGGTTTTGATAGGAGTTGCTCCGGGGCCGATTTTCATTTCGTCCCAGTGATAGGTTTCGGGTTTGATAATCAATTTTGAATTTCCCCAATGCACCAAATCAGGCGAATAAGAAATCCATATTGACCATTTAGAAATTTCAGAATGCGGTCTGTCCAGTCTGACGTATAAACCGTTAATTTTTTCGGGAAAAATCACGACGTTTCGCAAATCCGACTGCGTAATCAAAGAAATTCTTTCAACAGTCTTAAAGTCTTTTGTTTTTGCAAGTCCGATACGAACTCCGTGCCGTGAATACGCGCTATAAGTAAGCAAAAAATCATCATCAATCTGACTTATACGAACATCTTCCACTCCATATTCTTCGTATTCCCCGAAAACAGTATCGGATGACGGTGTCAAAAACGGTTCAGCCCCAACTTTAAAATTATAGCCGTCTTCGCTTTCTGCTATGCCTATTACAGACCGCCCGTTATGCAAATGCGACCTGAACAGCATAATATATTTGTCTTTATACTTAACAACACCTGCATTATGCACAGTAGCGACAGTATACGGCACATCGTCTTTTGTCAAAATAGGATTATTTTTGTATCTCGTGACTATCGGATTATTCACTAATTAACTCTCCCATACTTGTCTTCAAATCTTTCTATATCGTCTTCGCCGAAATAATCTCCGCGTTGAACTTCAATAAAAATCATGTTTTGATTGCTTGTATTTTCGATTCTATGCTTTGCCCCCAGAGGAATATCAATGCTTTCTCCCGCACTTAACTTTATTTTCTGGTCTTCCAGAGTAACAACAGCTTCCCCTGAAACTATTTGCCAATGCTCAGACCTGAGTTTATGTCTTTGCAAACTTAATTCACCTTTTGGAAAAACTTCTATTTTTTTAACTTTATAATCAGGTTTGTCAGAAAGAACTTCGTAATTTCCCCACGGGCGTTTGTCTTCGCGCTTATTCAAGTCAATAATTTTTTCATAAACTTTGATATAATCTTCAACCATTCTTTCTACGGTAAATCTTTGCTCTACAGTATTTCTGCAATCTTGGCGGTCTATTTCGGGGATTTTTGCGAGTGCAACAACAGCTTCTTCGACATCAGAAACAATAAACCCGTTTTTGCCTGATTCTATTAATTCCGGCATACTTCCTTTGTTAAAGGCAACTACAGGAGTACCACACGCCATTGACTCTATCACAGAAAGCCCAAACGGCTCTGCGAAAAATATCGGATGTAACAACGCATAGGCTCCTCTTAATAATTTATCTCTTTGTTCTGCACCAACGCTACCTGCATAAACTGTATCCCCTCCAAGATGCGGAGCAATTTCTTTATGAAAATAATCTTCATTTTGGATTATTCCCGCCATTATTAATTTTTTACCAAAAGTTTTAGCGATTTGAATTGCTTCGGCTGCGCCTTTATCAGGATGCATACGCCCGAAAAATAACAAATAGTCGCCAATTTCTTTCTTAAACGTAAATTGCTCAAGATTTATCCCGTGATAAACAGTATCAATATAATCAAGCTTATCAGAGCGATCAGAATTACTTATAGAAACGTAATAATTATTTTTATTATTATATTTTTCATAAACAGGCAAGATTTTATTAGAAGAAAACCCGTGAATAGTTGTTAATACTGGAGTTTTAACCAAATTACTATAACTAAGCGGCAAAAAATCGAAATTATTATGTATCAAATCAAATTCATCAGCCCGCTCAAAAACCTCGGAAATATGAAGACATTCCCAAGCTTTAGGCTCGATTGTTTTATCTTCTTCGTATCCTTGTTTACATACCGCACTAAGCTTCCCTGCCGTTAAAGAATCTTCTGTGGCGAATAAAGTTACGTCTATTCCTTTTTTCACCAGCCCTTCACAAAGCAGCGAAGCAATATTTTCCCAAGGACCATAATGCGTTGGCGGTGTTCTCCACGCAATAGGTGACAGCAGAGCTATTTTCATATTTAATTTTTTCCTCGCATTTAATTAATAAATTCTGTGTTATATCCAGAAGCACAAGTTATACAGCCTTTTCTGAATAGCGAGGCTTGATCGTTTCAAACTGATTTATTATAACAATTTAAAATTTGTATTTTTTCTTCTTCAGAAGAATAAACATTAAATTTATTAATAAAGAAGGTTGTTTGAGTAGATAAAATAGTATTTTTTATAAATTATTATTATTCTTATATTAGCATACATTTTACTTAAAAAATTTATTAGTATATTTTAATCATTTCGAGAGCTAAAGCCCTCGAAATGATTAAAATATTATTCAGTAATTATTTTAATTCCCGAGCTTGTTCCAATTCTACTTGCACCGGCTTTGACAAGGGCATTTGCTCCTTTAGAATCACTTACTCCACCGCTTGCTTTGACAAAAAGACCAAAATCTTTAACGGTTTCATACATAAGCTTTACGTCTTCAACAGTTGCGGGCTTGCTTTCTTTTAGTACACCTGTTGAAGTTTTTACACAATCAGCCCCTGCTTCTACAGAAAGCTTACAAGCAATAACTTTTTCTTCGTCTGTTAAAAGACCAGTTTCGATAATTACTTTTAACTTAGCTGCCGCTCCATGACACAAATCTGCTAATTTTTTGATTTCATCTTTAACAAGCTCAAGATTGCCTTCTTTTAAAGCGCCGACGTTTATAACCATATCAATTTCATTTGCGCCGTCAGCAAGGCATTTTTTTGTTTCTTCAACTTTTATTTCAGTATAAGTAGCCCCATGCGGAAACCCTGTTACCGCGGCAACTTTTACATCAGCGCCTTTAAGCGCTTCCACCGCGTTTTTTGTTTGAATCGGCTGAACGCATACAGCGTAAAAACCGTATTCTTTAGCTTCATTGCATAATTTTTCAACGTCTTTTTTTGTGGCCGCCGATGAAAGTAAGGTATGGTCAACGTATTTTGCCAAATTTGTCATTTTTTATTCTCCAAACACTCTACTGCTTACTACTTTGTTAATGAATAAATATTATCAGAAAAATCAATCAAAGCATTATTTTTATTCAGGTATAATTTAAACTAGTTAACAATATTTTCGGATGAAAAAATGAAAATAAAGTTTTTAATAATTTTAATATTAGTTGTCTTAATTCTTGTAGGTTTTAAAAAATCTTTTGCGCAAGAAGCGGATCAATGTCTAATTTCTGAAACCGGTGATTTAATAAGGGTCGGCATAAGCACGAATGATTTCAGCTCACTTGAATACAAAGAAATAAGCATCACTTCCGATGCGGGTTTTATAGCAACTGATAAAAATTCAAACACAGAAGTAGTAAAAGCTTCTCCAAAAGATGTCTTGAAGTTTCAAATAATTAATGACGGTTTTATTATTTACCAAAACAATACTAAAAAAACAGCAAATATTGTCGGACCAATTGAATTAGTAGCCGAAAACAATTACCCCCTCCAAATAGTTGGTTTGAAAAGAAAAGGAAAACAGGCTGCGTACAGAGGAATTATTGAAATTACAAAAACACCTAAAAAAACAAATAAATTGTCTGTTATAAACGTACTTCCGCTTGAAGAATATTTAAGAGGAGTTGTTCCTAATGAACTTCCCGTTTCTTTTGGGTTGGAAGCTTTAAAGGCGCAGGCTGTAGCCGCAAGAAATTACGCATTAAGACCCAGAGATAAAGTTAATCCGCTCTATAATGTATGTGATTCTGTGCAATCGCAGGTTTATTTTGGGGCAAATACCGAGAGTTCTCTTTCTGATCAGGCAATAAAAGAAACTAAAGGACTTTTGGCGCTTTATGACGGTGAGCCAATCCTTGCTTTATACAGTTCAACCGCGGGTGGCTATACAGAAAATTATGAAAACGCTTTTTCAGAGCCAGGGAGTGAAAAATTTCCCGCAAAACCTTTGCCTTATTTAAAAGGAAAGCCTGATACGGAAGGAACTCCCTGTTTAACCGGGGAAGAGTCCGCAAGAAATTTTTATACCTCGTCGCCTTCGACATTTGATAATAATTCAGGATATTTTAGATGGACAAGAGTCTGGACAGAAGAAGAATTAAGAAAAGAATTAAATCAAAGTTTTGGTAAATTTTCTAAATCCAGCCTTATATCCCCCGCCTTTCAAAAAGGCATTGATATAGGCAAAATAAAAAATCTGGAAGTTTTATCCAGAGGGGTTTCGGGAAAAGCGATAGAACTTTGTATCACGACAGAAAAAGGCTCATGGTCTGTTAAGAAAGAACTTTTGATAAGAAGGGTTTTGACTAATCAGGGAAAAGCTTTGCCTAGTGCGAATATTATTTTTAATAATACTAATGACGAAAATGGAAATCTTTTAAAAATAGAAGCTGTCGGCGGAGGACTCGGGCATGGAGTCGGAATGAGCCAGTACGGCGCAGGTTTTATGTCAAAAAACGGCTATACTTTTGAGCAAATTCTTCAACATTATTATGATGGTGTTTCTATCGGAACCAGGCCTGTTGTTATAGGGTCAGAAAACATATCATCATCTGCAAGACAGCAATTTTTTGCTCCTTACGGCAAAGCTGACCTCATTATAGAGAATAAAGACTTAATCAACAACTTTGATTTTATGATAAATTCTAAGAAGATAAGTTTAAATAAAGATTATCTCCCATCCGGGAAAATCAGGATGCCTCTTGATAATTTGCTTAATAAGGGTTTAAACGAAATAGTGTTTTTTCCTCTTGAGAAAACAGAAGGAAAAAACGTAAAAGTCAGGGTCGAAGTTTTTAAACATAAATAGTAATTGAATATGGGATTGGCGTAAGGGTTAAGAATCAATAATATGAATCATAAAAATATTTTTAAAGTCGCATGGTTAATAGCAGTTATTACTATAGTCAGCAAAGTAGTCGGATTTGGACGCGATGTAGTAATAGCGCAAGCGTATGGAGCTTCTATGGCAAGCGACGCTTATTTTTACGCTTATCAAGTTCCGGCTTTGACTTTAATATTGTTAGGAGGAGTTAGCGGTCCGTTTCATACGGTAACTGTTTCAATATTTTCCAAAGAAGATATAACAGGAAAACCTTCAAGGGATGCAGAAAAAGCTTTAAATACCTTTTTAAACATTACAGGTATTGTATTTACGTTGCTTACAATTCTGGTTTATTTTTTCTCTGATACCGTCGCAAAAGCAATAACAGCAGGTGGAAACGCACAGCTTCAAGCCATGGTTGCAGAGCAGTTAAGGGTTATGTCCCCGATAATTTTTATAGGCGGAGTTGTGGGAATTTTGTACGGGATATCAAATGTTTATAACAGATTTTTATTAACAACTTTAAGCCCTACTATGGCAAGTTTTGCAATAATAGTTGCGATATGGGGGTTTGGAAGCGATAATACAGGTTTAATTCTGGCATGGGCAACTCTTGCGGGCGCTGTTCTTCAACTTTTAATTCAGCTTCCCGCTTATTTTCAGGTCGGTTTTAAATATTTGCCTGATTTTGATATAAAAATGGATAAAATTAAAAAAATTGGTGAAATTATTTTTCCTGCTGTAGTTGGCTGTACGATAGGACAGCTTAATATCTATGTGGATATGTTTTTTGCTTCGCAATTGGCAGAAGGAAGTTGGTCAGCAATAAGTTACGCTAATAAAATTTTCCAATTCCCTGTGGGAATTATAATGACGGCAATGTTAGTTCCTTTATTCCCTGTTTTTTCTAATCTGGTAGGAAAAAATGACTGGGATTCCCTGCGATTTTACTTTCATAAGGGCTTAAGTTCGTTATGGTTTCTTGCTTTTCCTGTTTTTTCAATAATATTTGTATTTTCTCAAGATGCAATAACACTCCTGTTCCAGAGAGGAAAATTTGATGCGGGCGACACTGTTATGGTAACCCAGGCTTTGATTTTTCTTTCCTTTGCAATATTCCCTTATGTGGCGCGAGATCTTTTAACAAGAATATTTTATGCCTTTGATGATACCAAAACGCCGTTTTTGATAGCGGCAATGTCAATATTTACAAAAGCTGTAATGAATTATTTTTTAGTGAAGCCTTTTGGATTAGCGGGAATCACGCTTTCGACAGCGGCAATGGCAGGAATAAACTTAGTATGGCTGGCGTTTTTAATAAGAAAGAAAGTTAATCTTGATTTTAAACGCATAAGAACGCCTCTTTTAAAAATCACGGCAGCAGCACTCGTAATGACTGCTGTAGCTTTTGGTTCAAACTTATTGCTACATCAAATACTGGGAGAAAGCCGTATTTTCTTGTTAATAAACGTTTTAACAAGCGGAATTCTTGCTATGATTGCGTATTTTATAATGACTCTTATATTAAAATTAGATATAGCAGAACAATTATTATATAAAATAAAAGCAAAAATTTTTAAAATAATTAATCATTAAAGTAAATTAAGCGGCGCCATTGCCATTAAGTACAACAGGAATTGTTTTTAAAATTATTTTTATATCCATTAGGATATTCCAGTTTTTAATGTATTTATAATCAAGATTAACGACCGCATCAAAATCTTTAATATTTGCTCTGCCGCTGACTTGCCACATTCCCGTCAAGCCGGGAATTGTTTCAAATCTGACATAATGCCATGCTTTATATGCTTCCAGTTCTCGTAAAAGAGGCGGTCTTGGACCAACAAGACTCATTTCACCTTTTAACACGTTGAATAATTGAGGCAATTCATCAAGACTATATCTTCTGATAAATTTCCCTACTTTTGTAATTCGGGGATCATTAAACGCTTTGAACATTATAGGATTTGTTTGATTATGCTCTTTCACCTGTTCAAATTTTTCTTCAGCATCAATAACCATACTTCTGAATTTATACATATAAAATTCTTTTTTATTTAATCCCACTCTTTTTTGTTTAAAAACAGCAGATCCGCCAGAGTCTATTTTTATTAAAAATATTAGGAATAAAAACAATGGAGATAAAACAAAAATAGCCATTAAGCTTAATATAACATCCATTACCCTTTTTATTTTCCACTGAAAAGGTTTTTTTCGGCTTAAAGGCAGTTCGTTCATATACATTAAATCAGTATTAATGTTTAATATCTTAATACTTTGTTGGTTTAAACCAGCAAGCGCCATATTTTTGCCATTACTCCAAATTATTATATATAACTATATTTTGATGAAAATTATAATTCTAATCAATACTACATAAATAATAATATTAAGATTATAGAAAAAATGCAAATATTTAAATTTTTCATTTGTATGAAGGATTTTTACAGAAAGTAAAAAATCCTTTTACTAAAGATTTAATCGGGTAAATAAATTACATTTTATGCAGGTCAGTACAAAATGTAATTTTTCTTAACAAAGAAGACATCTTTCATTTTTTAAATATATTAATATATTTATTATGTATTAATATATTTATTATGCTTTACTTCGGGAGCAAGAAAAAATAAACTTTTTTTCAGGGAGTTATTTAAATTTGTCTATTACAATTGATGTTTTATCTGAAATACTTGAAGTTAATTCCAATACAATAATAAATTGGGAATTAAGTCTTGGCTTAGACATAAAAACAAATAATTCAGGGGCTAAAATATATTCAGAGGAACTGGTTACATTTTTTAAAAAAGTTAAATCTTTAATTTTAAATGGCTATACTCTTTCGTCAGTAAAAGATTTATTGACTTTGGAAGTTAAATATCATAATAATATTCAAGAAGAACCACAAAAGACTTACACAGACGAGTATAAAAATATTGCTAAAGAAAAAACATTCAACAACTTTAATGAAAGTTCTGTAGTTCTCATTAATGACGATAAGCCTGATTCTGTTCAACAAATTAACAAAAATTTTTATGAAACAGAAAAATTTACAGATTCTGATTTGAAATATACAAAAGAAAAGAAGAATAATGATGGCGGCGAAAATTTCATTAATGCCGTTAAAGAAAACGGGACAGAGAGCTTAAACCAGACAGATATGGTAAGTTTCTTCGAAGTTCTTTTAAAAGAACTTAAATCGTATACAGACAGAACAATAGAAGCGGAAAAAAAAATATTCCTGCTGGAGGATTATGAACGCAGGGTAAAAGAAGAATATTTTGAAATTAAATCCGAAGTAAAACAGCTACAAGTTCAGTTAGAAGACAAAAATCAAAAATTAAGAGAGTTTGAAGAACAGAAGAAAAGACTAAACCTGATGGAAGTTCAACTAAAAATAATGCAGTTATCAAATGCTAAAAAGAAATTCTGGGAATTCTGGAAGTAATAAATTCTTATATAAATATTTCTTAATGTTTTTGACAAATTCGTTTTATAAATTTAAATTAAAGATGATAAACTTAATTTAATCAGTTTTTAGTGTTAAGTGATTTTATCGTGTAATAAAGTGAAAAAATATATAGCATTAATTTTTATTTATTTATATATGTCGATGCCGATGGCTTTTGCTGAAAATATCAGTGATTATAAAGCAAAGATTCCCGCAAAGAATATAATAAAATCCCGACTGGAGTTTAATTCAAATAATTATTCCAGAAGTTATGTGTTGGGACCAAATGATGTTATCAGTATTTTTGTTTATGATTCTGAAGAATTTAATCAGGAAAATATTCGGATTCAACCTAACGGAAATATTATTATTATGCCTCTGGGACAAATTAAAGCAGCGGGAACAACCATAGAAGATTTGCATATACAACTTGTTAATAAATACAAAAAATACCTTAAAGATCCTAATGTAACTATTCGATTAGACAAAACAAGACCTTTTGTTGTTTATGTTACCGGTGCGGTTTTAAATCCCGGCAGTTATGAAATAAGCACTGATACGACAGATAATCAAAATTCAAACGCTATAAAATCAGAAGTTATGCTGGAAAGAAAATCACCGTTGCTCTCTAATATTTTGGTTGCGGCAGGAGGTATTCAGTTTGATTCTGATCTTGAGCATGTAAAAATCACAAATTCTTTTGATAATAGCGAATTCAATGTTAATTTAATGGACATACTGGAAAAAGGTGATGCGGGTCAGGATATTTATTTAATGGCGGGAGATACGGTTTATATTCCTAAATTACCTACACCGCTTGCAGTAAGTGAAGAAAAATACAAAAAATACGCAACTGCTACGTTTTCTCCCAAAATTGTTCCGATTAAAGTCTATGGTTATGTTAATAAACCCGGTTTAATAAAACTGGACAGCTCTGCCTCAATAACTTTAAATTCTGCAATTACAGCAGCAGGCGGTTATCTTACAGATTCTGCCTATGCGCCTAAAAAAATATTTATAAGCAGAGCGGATATTTCCGGCAAACTTGTAACAAGAGTTGTTAATCCGATGAGCAATGATGTAACTTTGATGCCTAACGATATAGTTTATGTACCCGAAAAACCCAGACCTCTTGTTGGTAAAAGTTTCGATTATATGATGAGAGTGTTAAATCCGGTAAATACATTTGCTAATACATATAATAATTGGGCTCTTATGTATAATCCACACAGATATCAGGTTATAGGAAAGTAAAAACAGCAATAAAATGGATATTAATAATATTAATAAAAATAGATATTTTCGTAATTTTGTCAGGGATAAAAGGCTGATTTTTACTGTTATATTGATTGTCTTGATGTGGTCACTTGTCTATCTGGCAATTTTTTATAAACCGTCTTATAAATCAACTGCGAAAATCTGGATAAAAGACCTTGCTACCGATGAATTTGTCGCTAATTTAAGTGAGGAAAGTCAATTAACTCCACTAACCGCTGCGGGGAATCCACTTCTTACCCAGATAGAAATTTTAAAATCAGGTCAGTTAAAAGATTTTATATCTAAGCAAATAAAGAAAAGCGGCGCAAAAAAAGATAAATCTATAAATGTTGATAAAATTATCGACGTAAAAAACAAACCGGGTACTGACATATTAAACATAACTTTTACATGGGATAACCCTAAAGAGGCTCAAATTTTACTAAACTCTGTTTTAGAAGAGTATGACAATATTAATCTTCTTATAAATAAAAAAATCAGGACGGCAAGACGTAAATATATTGAATTAAATCTCTCTCAGATTGATAAAAAATTATACGAAATAAGAGACAAACTTAAAAAGTTTAAATCTACAAATTTAGCCATAAATATAGATGAAGAATCTATCAAGCTTGTTGATCAAAAAATTAATACTTCATCAAAGTTGGAAGACCTTGACGCAAGTATAAATAATACCGCATCATCTGTTGCAGAGATGGAAGACAAATTAACACTTAAATCATCCGAAGCTATTAATGCTGTTGCGTTGGGATCAGGCAATCAAACACTGATGAAATTAAGAGGGGATTTGAATACGGCTATGCAACAGTATGAATTTGATTCTTCCAAGCTTGCCGATACAAATCCAAAAATGATAGCCCAAAAAAATAAAATTACGGCTATAAACGCGCAAATAAAAGACCAGATAAAACTTAGCCTGGGAAAATATGCTAAAAATAAAGGGATTAATATATTTGATCCTGTTAGAGAAAAGCTTGTTGAGAATCTTGTAACAAATCAAACTAAGCTTATAGGCTTGCAGGCTGAAAAATTATCAATTAACAATACTATTGATAAAATTAATACAGAACAGTCTAAAATTCCTCAAAAGAAATTTACCCTTGATACTCTTGAGCAGGAAGAACGGACTTTAAGCAAAGCTTATGACCAGCTTAGAGAAAAACAAATTGAAGCAAGAATAAAAGAAGCTGAAGCTGTAAGTAATGTTGTTGTAATAGATCCTCCAAGCGCCCCGATAGGTATTTCTTTTCCCGCGCCTATGCAGGTGTTTCTAATCGCCTTTATTCTCGGTTGTTTCTTCGGATTCACCGTTTCAATATTAAAAACTTTAATTGAAGATGTTTGTGATGATATTGAATCAATAGAAGAAATTACCGGAGCATCAATAATTGGGACAATTCCATGGCTTAAACATTTGATTCTAAACGACCAGTACCAATTTATACATGGAATTGCTTACAATAATATTGTTTCTAACCTTATGATAAAGTGTTATAAAAATAATATTAAAGTTTTAACCTTTACTTCATCATCACTAAAAAAACCTCAGTCATCTATTTTGTATTATCTGGCATGCAGATTTAAAAAATTGGGTCATTCAGTCGCAGTTATTGATAGTGACTTTAGAATCCCGACTTTGCTGGAAGATGCTTTAGTTGACCATAAAGTGAAAATTAATTTGTCTGATCTTATAGTATCTCTAGAAACAAAGATGAGAAAGACAAAAGCAGTCGCCCCTCAAGATGTTTTGAGCGCTTTAGTTGAGGATGAAAAGGGTATAATGCATCTTGGCAACAAAGAAATGATCTTTGAACCGTATGAATTTTTTGGCTCTTCTTCGTTTGAAGCTATTGTTGGAATTTTAAAGAATGAATTTGATTGGGTGTTGATTGATACAGGCGCTGCTCATATTACACCTGAATTTTTAATTATTTCCAGACTTTCTGACGGGGTTATTTTATTTGTAAATAAAACCATTACTTATACAATACTGAAAAATATTTCAAAAACCCTTAAAAATGCCGGCATACCAATTGTAGGAACTATTGTCAGAGAATCCGGGTCAAGATTAGAGAGCGAATATGAAAAATATTTAAGGCATCAGGAAGATCAAATTATTAACGAATCCGAATTTGAAGCGCTAACTTAAAGTCTGGATTATCTTTGCATAAATCTGGCTTATCCCTGCATAAGTCTGGACTATCTCCGCATAAATTTATTTTATCTTTCAATGTTTACAAAGGGTTTAATTATAAGAAAATTGCTAACTAATTAAACTATTTTAACTGTTTTTTCGAGGAATAAGAGAGTTTTTGCCGCATGGTATTCTGTGGCTAGTTATTATTATATCTTTTGAAAGGTCTTTTTATGTTTTTTGCTCAAATTACATCAACGATTAACAGGGATTTAGTTGCTTCGTTTTCTCATAATGATTTTCCGGGGGTTACAACAATTCAAATAAATTTAAATACTCCCTCTAAAGATTTGTATGTAGCCAATCTTGGGAATCAAAGCTTAGATCTAATTATAAATGGTGATGCTGACAACCCTGTTGAAGTTTTAAGCGGTACAGAAGAACAAATCCCTTTTCATGTCAGTTTAATAACTACTGTTCAGATAAACGGTTATGAAGGACATCAATTTAAAGCAAAGGCGGTAGCATGAAAAAACTTTTAGCGAAAATATTCATAAATAAAAATAAAATTATTCAATTATTTAAAAATGCGGAAGATTTATACAGAATAGGAAAAGGGGCTAATAAAAAAGATTTTGTTTTAAATAATTTATTTATTCCTGAATGGCTTAAACCTGAAATATATAACTTAATTCAGTCTGTTTTTGAAGAAAACCACACTTTGATAAATTATCGAACAATGAAAGACGCTAGAACGATGGGAAGGTTTTTAAATGCTAAAAATCATTAAAACTGTTTTCAATACTTTTGTAGATTGGGGAAATATATTAAATAAACCGTCAACTTTTACACCATCATCTCACAATCATGACGATTCTTACTATACAGAAGCAGAAACGGATATTTTATTAGGAAATAAAGTAGACAAAGTAACTGGCGAAAGACTTATAAATGCCGCAGAAATATCAAAGGTTGGATATATAACCGTAACAGAAGCGATTAATTTAACTTCTTTTAAATCTGATTATGATGCAAAAATAAATCAAGATGTAAGAACAACAGCAAGTCCAACTTTTGCAGCCGTTAATACAGACCAAATAAATGCTACAGGTTTAATAATAACAAGTAGTGATATAAGTAAAGTAGGATGCACAATTAACACTCCTTTAGGGTTAACTGCAAATATTCAGGAATGGAAATATAACAATGTTATTCGTTCCGTAATTAATGCTACTGGATACTTGGGTTTAAATACAAGTAATCCACAGACTCCGCTTCATTTGGTAGTTGGAACAGCAGGAACTTTACCATCTGCTATAAGTTCCGTAAGTTTCCTTTTACAGGGCAACCCTTCGACAACTTCATTTTCTGAAACTGCAATGATTGCCGGAACTTCTGGTCAATGTATTATGAATTTTGGCGATTCAGATGCAAAAGGGGCAGGAAGGATTATTTATGATAACTCAACAGATATTATGCAATTATGGGCGGGGTCTTTAAATCTTTTAAAATTAGATAAAAACAACAGGTCAGTAACAATAGGACATGACTATTGGTGTTCCGTTTCTGCTTTGGCTACATCTTTTAACTTAACCGGATATAAAGCAAAGTTAAAAATACAGGGGAATGTTACAGGACAAGAAAATGGATTACAGATATATGAAGCAGATAATTATGGATATAATTTAATAAGTGATGGAGCAAATGATAAGTTTATTTTTCAATGCAATGAAAATACTTCCCTTAATACAGCTTATGAAATTCAACGTAGCTCTGGAACAATGACAATAAATAAAGGGATTTATAGCAGTTCTGATGGATCAACAGGTGCAACAGGTGCATTTACAAGCGCTGACGGGAAAGCCGTTACAGTAAAAGACGGTATTATAACAAATATAGCTTAATAAGAATTTTAAGAATAATTTTATTTTAGATATACTAATATTAAGTTTATAAAATTATTCTTAAATTAAGGAAGAAAATTTGCAGAAAACATTTTTAATAACGGGTGGAGCCGGGTTTATCGGTAGCCATCTGGCAGATATGCTTATCAAGGATAATAAAGTTATTTGTCTGGATGATTTTAACGATTTTTATTCTCCCGATATTAAGAGAAACAATGTTAAAAAACATTTGAACAACAGCAATTATAAACTTTATGAATACGATATAGTTGATTATGAAAATATTAAAAAAATATTTGAAGAAAATAAAATTGATTGCATAATTCATCTTGCGGCAAGAGCTGGAATAAGACCATCTCTCACAGATCCAATTTTATACACAAAAACAAACATTGTCGGAACAATTAATCTTCTTGACTTGGCTAAAGATTATAAAATTAATAAATTTATTATGGGTTCTTCAAGTTCTGTCTATGGTGAAAGAACAGACGATCCCTTCAATGAAGAAATGATTATAAATAAGCCAATATCTCCTTATGCCGCAACGAAAGCTTCAAATGAACAAATGTGTTATACATACAGCCGTTTATATGGAATTAATATTGTATGTTTAAGGTTTTTTACTGTTTATGGTCCCAGACAAAGACCTGATCTGGCAATTCATAAATTTGCCAGATTAATTGACGGAGGAAAACCTATTCCTGTCTTTGGTGATGGAACAACCAAAAGAGACTATACTTTTATAGATGATATTTTAGCCGGTATAATAAATTCGATTGAATACAATAAAACTCCTTATGAAATTATAAATCTCGGAGAATCACAGACTGTTGAATTAAACTATTTAATTGAACTTTTGGAAAAAGAAATCGGCAAAAAGGCAATAATCGAAAGAAAGCCTCTGCAACCCGGCGATGTTCCCATAACTTATGCGGATATTTCTAAAGCCCGCAATTTACTCAATTACAATCCCGAAACTAAAATAGAAAAAGGTTTAAAACTTTTTATAGAATGGTTTAATGCTTATTATCACGAGTAATTTAAAACTATGAAAATAATTACAGCATCAAAGTTTTATTATAAAAGAGGCGGGCTGGAAAGTTATTTGTTTAAAATAACCGATATCCTGCAAAACAACGGGCATGAGATTATTCCTTTTTCAACAACATATCCTGAAAATTTAAAAACAGATTATAATGATTATTTTGCCGAATACATAGATTTGTCAGGGAGCGAAAATAAAGGAATAATTAAAATTTTAAAGGCTTCATCAAGGCTTTTTTATAATATTGATGCTAAAAATAAAGTTCAAAAACTTATAAAAAAGACAAACCCTGATGTTTTCTGGGGATTTGGAATCCATCATCAGCTTTCGCCTTCTGTGTTTGCAGCGGCAAGAGAATTATCCATTCCCACAATCCACAGGCTGTCTGATTACGGGATTATATGTCCTGATTCCAGACTTGTAAGAGGCGACGGGAGAAATTGCACGGAATTATTATGTCCTTTGAAAGGATATTACAATGCAGTCAAATATAAATGCGTAAGACAGGCAAAACCGGGTACAGAAGAGAAATCACCTTCCTTAAAAGCCAGTATTATTGGAGCTATGGAAGTTTATTATCACTACAAAACAGGTTTGTATTTTAATAATGTGGATAAATTCATTGCGCCAAGCAAGTTTTTAATGGAAGTTATGATAAAAAGCGGCATAAATCCGCAGAAAATAACACATATTCCTATTTTTATTGATACTAAAAGTTATGAACCGCAGTATGACTCAGAAAATTATTTCTTATACTTTGGAAGGCTATCTGAAGAAAAAGGATTAACGCATTTATTAGAGGCAATGAAGCATTTAAAGGAATACAAACTTATTGTCATAGGCGATGGTCCTCAGAGAGAAATCCTTGAAAAGGCAAAAGAATCCCAAAACCTTGATAATATAGAGTTTTTAGGCACAAAATACGGTGATGATCTATCCGGATATATTAAAAAAGCAAGATTTGTAGTAGTACCTTCAATCTGGTTTGACAATTCTCCCAATGTGATTTTAGAGGCTTATGCCTGTGGAAAACCTGTTTTGGGCGCAAATATTGGTGGGATTCCCGAATATATCCAGGAAGGTAAAACAGGATTATTGTACAATCATGACAACATAGAACAGTTAAAGGAAAAAATTGACTTTTTAATGAAAAATTCTGATATATGCTCGGAAATGGGGAGAGCAGCCCATAATCTTACAGAAGAAGAATATAATCCTGAGTTGCATTATCAAAAGGTTTATGAATTATTGCAAAGTGTTGTTTAATCTGGTTTTTCACCCCAAATTATCACAAAATCAAGCGTGAAAAAGAACAATTTATTCTCTATTATCCTGTAAGAATTAATGCCTGCTTCTTTTAGGATGTATTCAAGTTCTTTTTTTGACAATAAGTGCATATAATTACCGGTAGCCCAACTTTTACCAAAAATGGGAAGGATTTTATCAAAAATTTTCTTGGGCAAATAATGCAACAATGGAATACGGGTGTGAATTTCTACGGGAAAAAATCTGTTAGGTGTTGTTATATAAGCAGATTTAGCAACTCTTGTTATCTCTTTTATAAAGAATATTTGTTTTTTCCTATCGCCAACATGTTCGAGAACCGCATTAGACCAGCATATATCAAAACTTTTATCTTCAAAAGGGAATATTTCCCCGTCATATTTGACTGTATTAACCTTTGGATACCTATAGGCAAATTCTTTTGCTTCTTTTAACCCCAGGGCAGTTATTTTCTCAGGATACTGGTAATTTTTTTCCAGAAAATTGTCAA
>Ga0209212_1001829_pt1 | contig 32606 bp, 28 predicted proteins | sample RifGroC2_FD_183996 | JGI IMG/M metagenome (GOLD analysis project Ga0209212, IMG submission 183996) | Groundwater microbial communities from Rifle, Colorado, USA - Groundwater C2 (SPAdes) (version 2) | ecosystem: Environmental > Aquatic > Deep subsurface > Groundwater | place: Rifle, Colorado...
CCCCGCCATATCGACATTAATTGACCCCAGAAGGGATAAACGTGGATATCGATTGGCTTCTTCTACGCCGATCTCCGCGCTGGCAGCTGCCAAGCTGCGCTCTGCGGAAATGAGATCAGGACGCTGGCTCAGGAGTTGGACAGGCAAGCTGCTTACATTTAAGAAGTTGTTTGCCGGAATCCATTGGGCCGAGTCGGCCAACTTCTCCCGCAAGGTGAACTCCTCAAGCCCGGTCAGGGCGACAAGCGACTTGATGCCCAGGTTGCACTCGGCTTCCTGGACATTCAGGGCGGCAGAAGCATCCGCGACGCCGGCCCGGGCCAGGACTTGCTCTGCGGGTGCCGTTAATCCGGCCTTCACCGCTGATGCTGTGGTGTTTGCCGTCGAGCGCAGGGATTCAAGATTTTTCAGTTGATTCTCGCTGAGAAGTCGGCAGGATCGGTAACTGACATATTCGCTGGCAACTTCGGCAGCAAGAGAGACACGTGCGTTGTGCCAGTCCGCCTCGCGAGCTTCCACCCGGGCACTCGCCGCTTCCCTGCCGCGCCTTGCCCCTCCGAACAGATCGATTTCCCAGCTTGCATCCAGGATTCCGGAACTGAGGGTGGAGCTTTCCACGCCGTTTGATTTGAGTGGGCCAGTTCGATTGCTGGTTGCTCCTACATTAACCGAAGGATAAGCACTGGCAGCAGCCACGCCACGGTTTGCCCTGGCCGACGCGATTGCAGCAGCAGCCTTCGCCAGCGTCGGGTTGTCCGATTCGGCAGCCTGAAGCAGATCATTAAGGGTTGGGTCATTGAAACCTTGCCACCAATCGAGTAGCGAACGGGTGCTGCCCTCGTGGGGCAGTGCTGCTTGCCAGATCGAGGGCATCTTCATAGCGGGGGCTTTATAGTTGGGGCCGACGCTGGCACAACCGGCCAACGTTGCCAGACCGGAGACAGTCAATAAGGCCAGGAAAAGCCGGGATTTATTGATAAACATGTGGGACTCCATCCGCATACATGACACTTGCGGCAACCATGACCAACCGTGACGATGCAGAGCGTTTCTGGGAATTGAGTTACAAGCGGTTGGTGGAGACAATCGAAACCTACCTGCTTGCCGCTACGGAAGCGGGCCGTTTAAAGGTCCGGAATGCGCGGGGCGGGGCACAGCATCTGTTGGGGTCGTACGAAGCTGACATGGTCAACGGCAACTAAATTGCCGAAACGTAATCAAGATTGCTTTGTTACAGCTTAAACTGCCGTACAAGACGCTGCAACTCTTCAGCGTTACCACTTAGCTGTGCTGCTGCTGTAGCTGACTCATGAGCACCATGGGAGGTTTGCTGAACCACCTCGGTGATTTGGTGCATGTTGCTGGATATTTCGCCGGTAGTGGCTGTCTGCTCTTCCGCTGCAGTAGCAACCTGATTTATTTGCATTGCAACATTGTTGACCTGTTGAAGAATGTCTTGAAGTGCCTCACCTGACTTAGCTGCTTCAACTGTGCCTGACTCAACCTGACGGACACCCTGTCCCATTGCAGCAACTGCATTCTTTGTCTCGTTCTGGATTGCCTTGATCATCTCGCCGATCTCACGGGTTGCCCGCGTTGTTCTCTCTGCTAAGGCACGGACTTCATCAGCAACAACGGCAAAACCTCTTCCCTGTTCGCCAGCTCGTGCAGCTTCAATTGCAGCGTTAAGGGCCAGCAGGTTAGTCTGATCGGCAATATCTTCGATGGTGCCGATGATAGCTCCGATCTGGTCACTGCGTGCTCCCAGACTTTCAACTGTATTAGCAGACTCCTGAACTTTTTCTGCAATCTGTCCCATGACTTTTACAGTTTTTTTAACAACCTCAACACCATTCTGCGCAGTTTGAGATGCTAGTTGTGCACCTTCAGCCGCCAACTGGCAGCTCTGGGCTATGCCTCCAGAGGTTGCGGCCATCTCCTCTCCTGCCGTGGCTACAGTGGCGGCTTGAGCAGCTACCTCTTCAGCTCCTGTTGCGATTTGTTCAGCAGTGGAGTTCAATTGACTGGCTGCAGAAGCAACTTGAGATGAAGTAGTAGCAACTTGACTGATGATATTTCGAAAATTTTCAGCCATCTTAATAAAAGAATTGCTCAAATCGCCAATCTCATCTCTTGAATTATTGGTTATTGTTACCTGAAGATTACCCTGTGCTAAAAGATCAGCCTGTGTTGCGAGATTGGCAACAGGTGTTGTGATTGAACGTGTTATAAACAAAGCGATGCCGAAGCTTAACAGGATAATGATCCCAGTAAGTACCCCCAATACGATTCGAGCGGAATTGTAACTGGAAAGGGCCTCAATGTAGCGAGTATCTATTTGTTTTTTCTGGTATTCGAGCATTCCAATAAGCTCTTTATCCAACTTATCGTTTAACGGCATTGCTGCTGTTATGTAATGCTGCCCAGCCTCAATCGATTTACCTTCTGTTGCCAAGTCGATGACCTTGATATTTTCAACCACTGCAGGCTTAATTGCCGCTTCAATCTTCGACAGTAACTCTTTTCCAGCTTGGGTAGTTTCTTTCTTGCTCAACGCTTCCAAGGATTTACTATATTTATTACGAGCCTCAGCAATGGCCCGCATTTCCACAGTTTGCTGATCCTCGGTATTTGCGGCACTGATAGAAAGAAGAGATTCCTTCAAATCTGCAAACCCCTTCAGCGCATCATTAGCAAGCTCCATCTTGTCAACATTGGATTTTGTAATCTGCTCTAAATTGCCTTGGATTCCAGCCATTTTGTTAAATGCGACAAGTGCCATTGCCACAACAAAAACAAGAATTAGTGCAAATGCAAGCGACAAACGTAATCCAATTTTACAATTTGAAATCATTTATGACCCCCTTGTTTTGTAGAAATAGAAGCGCTTTCTTTGCTCGAACAGTTCGTCTGCGGTGGCCATGACCGGTTCCCTTCTTGGGATTGGTTTTACCGATGTTCGCCACTTACACAATTTTATTTACAAGGTCACAATACTGATCCGGCGTATTTGAATAGACTTTCATACAAAATTCAGAAATGATATCCCACCAGCGTGACGATCCTGGCGTCAATGTTTGTTGCACTGATAGGGCTGGATGCGGCGTCGCTTAGCAATATTTTGACCCGGCCATCGCCTGTCACGAACCAATTTTTAGTAATTGAATATTTTACATTGAGCCCAATGCTGGCATCCTTCATGCCGGCTTTAGCCTTGTAGGTCGAAAACCGCGAACGTGCCGCCTGTTCAGGGGTAACGCCGAAGTAATCCTCCATATACTGATTGTTGGCCCAAGTCGTACTGACCTTTGGTGTCAGCCGCCAGTCTTGGCCGAGTTGAAAAGGCATGGCAAGTCCGCCCTGAACAAGTACACCGTCGTTAGAGCTGCCGAGCAATTTAGTAACCGAGGCATCGACTACGACCAGGGGAATATGTTGAAAAGGATGCACGTCATAAGAAGCAAATGCCTTGACGCCAAAAGCCGCTTTGATATCGCCCAGCCCTTCCAGACGGTGATCGCCCGATGACATGCCGAATATGTTTTTGCCGTCTTCACTGCGGCCCGGATCATACGTCAGTCCCGCACCATAGCGGAATCCCCCGGTCTTATGATAAAGAGAAAGACCGTCGATGCCGAGCGAAACGGTATCGCGCCAACTGATTGCAAGCATAGGTATCGGCGACGGCAGATAATGTGTGCTTCCCTCATAGACAGGGGCAACACCGACGCCTAAGCCAAGCGAGACATCCCAGTTGTTTTTGACTTCTTTTTCATTGTTTTCCGCCTGCACCATCGCCGGAGCGGAAAATGAAAGCGCGAGGGCAACCACTGTTTGAATGACCAGGTTCAATCTGACCTTGGGTGTGTTTTTTAAAAACATTTTGCTCTCCTTTTTGGTTGGTGTTGTGTTTTTGGGATTTAAATCAACCCTAAACGAATGTTGTGTATAGAGTATGTCTGTGTTAATTCAGTGCGGACAATATGTGTCTGACCTGACACAAATTACTGATATTCAGACATATAACCGTGAATTTATAATGATAGACTTGGGGGTATGATTGAGATGCCGAAGCTATTAATTGTTGATGACGATGAGGATATCTTATCGTTACTAACCAAGTTTTTCAGCCAACACTACCATTCTGTCACGGTCGCCGTGGACGGGGTGGAGATGTTCAAGGCTTTGGAAACCAACACCTTTGACCTTGTCATTCTGGACATCATGTTGAAGGGCGAAGATGGGTTTAGCTTGTGCAGCCGATTGCGTATGGTCTCGAAAATTCCTGTAATTATTTTGACGGCGATGGGTGACCCGACCGATCGTATTGTCGGACTGGAAATCGGAGCGGATGATTATCTGACAAAACCATACAATGCACGCGAACTCCTGGCGCGAGTTAAGGCTGTGTTGCGCCGAACATCGGAAGCACAAGTCAATCCGAAAACTCTCTCTACCGAAACCCGGCCGGTTCTTTCTTTCGGAAAATGGCGGCTGGATGTTGCCAAACGCGAATTACGGTCAGCCACAAATGTCCTTATTCCCCTTTCCGGCGGTGAGTTTGATCTTTTGCTCGCCTTTGTCGAACACCCTCAACACGTGCTTAGCCGCGAACAACTCCTTGATTGGACAGGTGGCATTACTCATGATGCCTATGATCGAAGTATCGATACACAAGTAAGCCGGTTGCGCCGCAAGCTGGAAACAGATGCAAAAACGCCGGAGATTATTCGAACCGTGCGCAATGGCGGCTATATGTTGACAACAGAAGTGCAGCGCGGATGAACATTAAACATTGGCCTCGCGATACCATCGCACGAAGATTCGCCCTTACAATCGTGATGGCGTCGCTTGCTACGATAGGGCTCAACCAGATATATCTAAAGGTTGAGGGCGTTTTTGGCTTACCACCTATAGGGAGGCCCGAACTTCTTGATCAGATCCACATAATCACAAAACTCATAGAGGCTGCGCCGCCGCAAGCTCGGCCCCGATTAGCGACGGTTGCCGGAATCAAAGACTTTCAGGTCGATTGGTATGCGAACAAGACCCAAGTTTTGTCTTTGTCTGAAAACGCCAAAGAAATCAGCTTTTCCCCGGAAACCATCCATCGATTACGGGGGGACGCTAATTGGAATATTGCGGTTATGAAGTCCGAAGACAACATATCGGCGCCTTCAAAGGACCAGCACGCCCTTATCAAACCTGAAAAGATCTTCTTGACTGTTGAGCTTCGCGATAATAGTTGGGTCGTCTTTTCGGGTACCCAACAGAATTGGCCACGTGCACGTGCCAAACGCATGGGCATTGTTTTGACTCTACTGATATTTTCTGTCGTCACCCTATCCCTTGTCGCGGCGCGTCAACTTGCAAAGCCGATAGAGCAATTTTCCGAAGCCGTTCGCCGGTTCGGCACAAATACCCGCGCACCGCAGATGAGCGAGACTGGCCCGCAGGAATTGCGTGTCGCCATTAAAGCCTTCAACGCGATGCAAACCCAGATACAAAAATTTGTTTCCGACCGCACCTCAATGTTAATGGCCATCTCTCACGATTTACGAACTCCGCTCACCCGCATGCGGTTGCGAGGGGAGTTTATCGAAGACACTGAACAACAAACTAAACTGTTTCGTGATGTTGATGAAATGCACGCAATGATCGACTCGGCTTTGGCTTTTTTCCGTGACGATGCCGAAACCGAACAGACAACTCAGTTTGATTTGTCGGAACTACTGCGTACAATACGGGACGAGTACACCGACCAGGGAATAGACATTCCCTATTGCGGCCCTGATCATCAGGTGTATTCAGGACGTCCCATGGGCTTGAAGCGTGCCTTCACCAATTTGATCGATAACACCGTGAAATACGGTACGCTGCCAGAGATCGAACTCACCTGTCTTGAACAAGCAATCTCCGTCGCTATTAAAGATCGTGGCCCCGGCATCCCTTCGGAATTCCTCCAACAAGTCTTCACGCCGTTTTACAGGCTGGAAGGTTCACGCAGCCGGAAAACCGGCGGCGTCGGTTTGGGATTAACAATTGTACGAACAATCGTTCACAGCCATGGCGGAGATATTGTGCTAAAAAACAGAGATGGTGGTGGGCTTAAAGCAGTCATTACCCTTCCTCTCCCGGAGATAAATTAAATTCGAACCCAGAGTGCTGTGATTATCCAAACAATGTGAATTTCTCAGGTGAGTATACGGTTCGAGAAATCGTTAATATTATCAATGTTTAATCCCGAATCCCTTATCGGAGCCGGCCATGATCCATCTCGTACTCGACCGCAATTCAGCTACACCCCTGACACGTCAAGTCTACGGAGCTATCCGCGAGCAGATACTTGCCGGCGCCCTGCGGGCGGGAAGCCGCCTACCCTCCAGCCGGGAGCTGGCCGGACAGCTGGGAGTCTCTCGCAATGTGGTCATGGAAGCCTTCGAGATGCTCTATTCCGAAGGTTTCACCACGGCGCGCCATGGTTCCGGCACCTATGTCGCGAGCGGCGCCAGTTATCCGGCTGCGGCCCGCGCTCCGGAAATCAACGCGCAAACCGTATCCATGGGGTATGACTCTTTGCGGGGGGTGATCAATTTCAAACCGGGTACGCCCGACCTGCGCGAGTTCCCGCTGCGTCCCTGGTTGCAGTCGGTGAAAGCCGCCTACCTGCATCCGGTCGAGGATGCCCTGGGCTACGGCCAACCCGAGGGGCGCATTGAACTGCGACGGGCCATAAGCGACTATGTGGCGCACCAGCGCGGCCTGCTCTGCCATCCGGACCAGATCATCATTACCGCCGGAACCACCCAGGCTATCGGCATCGCCTGCCATCTGCTGCTGGGAGAGCGGCGCGACGCGGTCCTGGAAGACCCGATAACCCGGGACATCCAGCTGATAATCCGATCACAGGGAGGGATTATCCACCCGGTCGCCGTCGATGATCAGGGCCTGGTGGTGGACGAGCTGCCGCAGGACATCGCGCCGGCTTTCGTCTATGTGACACCATCGCACCAGTTCCCGCTGGGAGGTACGCTGCCGATTCAGCGCCGCATATCCCTGCTGGAATACGCGAGGCAAACCGGGACATTTCTGATCGAGGATGACTACGACAGCGAATTCCGCTTCGACGGGCCGCCACTGGCTTCGTTGCACGGCCTGGCGCCGGAACGGGTGCTGTATATCGGCACCTTCAGCAAGACCCTCACTCCAGCGCTGCGCACCGGCTACCTGATACTGCCGGAATCGCTGGTTGGGGAAGGACGCGGCCGGAAATGGCACTGCGACCTGCATAACGAAACCCCGACCCAGCTGGCGCTGGCCCACTTCATTGCCAATGGCGGCTATTCTCGTCATCTGGCGCGGATGAAGCGTCTGTATGCCCGCAAGCGACGGGTGCTGGAACGGGAACTTCGCGAGTGTTTCGGCGGGCGGGTGAAGATAATCGGAAGCGCCACCGGGCTGCACCTGGCGGCCAGATTCGAGGGGATTCGTTTCGGACCGGAATTGCTAATCGAAATCGAAAAGGCCGGAGTGCGGGTCTACCCGGCCGAGACCCACGCGATCAGGCCGGGGCTTCTGGACGATACGCTGCTGCTGGGCTATGGCAATCTGGGCGAAGAGCAGATCATCCGCGGGGTGCGGCTGTTGCGGGGGAAGATCGGGAAAACCGGGTAAAACTGCCGGCAGGAGCAACTTTACGGCAAACCCGCATCATACAAAAAACCTCCGCAGCTTCGCGCCTCGGAGGTTTTTTGTATGATGATATGGAAAAAATTCTATTATCTGGCCATCGCGTCATCCATGACCTTGTAGGCGCAGAACTCGCCGCACATGGTGCAGGCGCCGTGATCGGAGACCGGGGAACTGTCGCGCACGGAGCGGGCCTTTTCCGGGTCCAGCGCCAGCGCGTACTGCCCCTCCCAATCCAGCTTCTTGCGGCATTTGGCCATTGCGATATCCTTGTCCATCGCGCCCTTGACACCCTTGGCAATATCGGCGGCATGGGCGGCGATACGCGACGCGATCACGCCGTCGCGCACGTCCTGCACATCCGGCAGGCGCAGATGCTCGGAGGGGGTGACATAGCAGAGGAAGTCGGCGCCGGCCGCGGCGGCGATGGCGCCGCCGATGGCGCAGGTGATGTGGTCGTAGCCGGGGGCGATATCGGTCACCAGCGGTCCCAGCACATAGAACGGCGCACCGTGGCAGAGCCGTTTCTGCAGCTGGATGTTGGTCTGGATCTGGTTGAGCGGCACATGTCCCGGCCCTTCGATCATCACCTGCACGCCGAAATCCTGGGCGCGCTGGGTCAACTCGCCCAAAAGGATCAGCTCGTGGATCTGGGCACGGTCGGTGGCGTCGGCCAGGCAGCCTGGGCGGAAACCGTCACCCAGGGAGAGCGTCATGTCGTACTCCTTGGTGATTTCCAGCAGCTTGTCGAAATGTTCAAAAAGCGGATTTTCCCTGTTGTTGTATTTCATCCACTCGATCGTGAAGGCTCCGCCGCGCGAGACAACGTCCATCAGACGTCCTTCGTTCTTCATCCGCTCCACCGTGCCGAGCGTGACGCCGCAGTGCACCGTGATGAAGTCAACGCCATCCTCGGCATGCTTGACGATCCCGGCAAAGATATCGTCAACGGTCATGTCCACGATGGCCTTTTTCTTGACCCGCACCGCGTCCAGAGCAGCCTGGTAAAGCGGCACGCTGCCGATGCAGGCGCTGGTTTCGGCGATAATCGCCCTTCTGATCTCGTCCACCGGGCCGCCGGTGGAAAGGTCCATGATCGCGTCGGCGCCGTATTTTACAGCCACGCGGGCCTTTTCGAGCTCTTTCTGCATGTCGGTGTCATCGGAGGAAGAGCCGATGTTGGCGTTGATCTTGGTTCGCAGGCCGGTTCCGACCGGCAGGGGCGTGCCGTTGGCATGCTTGATGTTGTGGCAGATCACTATGTTGCCCGCGGCAATGCCGGCACGGATGAATTCGGGAGCGACCCCTTCCGCCAACGCGGCAAGCTGCATCTTTTCGGTTACCAGGCCCCTGCGGGCATATTCCAGCTGTGTCATCGTCAAAATCCTTTAAAGTTTATTATTTCAGATTTCCTTATATCAACTTGATAAAGAAGACGTAAAATCGAATCGACCTGTATTACCATAATTCCCGCGCAGCCTGATAATGGTTGACCGGGCTGTGTCCCCTGCCGAGAGGCCGGGCCAGGCGGATAGCGGCGCTGATGAATTTTTTAGCTTTTTCCACCGCCTGCGGCAGCGGTTCCCCCTGGGCCAGGAAGGAGGCAATGGCCGAAGCATAACTGCAGCCGGTGCCGTGTGTATTGCTGGTAAAGAAGCGCTCGGAACTGAAAGCATGACACTGGTTGCCGTCAAAGAGGATGTCGGTGGAGTGCCTCCCGGTCAGGTGCCCTCCCTTGACCAGCACGTTGGCCGCTCCCATGGCGTGAAGGTCACGGGCCGCCTGCTCCATCTCCTGCTCGGACCTGATCGCGCGCCCCAAAAGGCGCTCGGTCTCGGGGACATTCGGGGTCAGCAGGTAGGCCTGGGGAAGCAGCTGGTCCACGAAAACCTGGACCGCCTCGCGCTCAAGCAGCGCCGCCCCCCCCTTGGCAACCATCACAGGATCGATTACCAGCGGGATCATAACTTTGCGTTCCCGCATACATTCCGCCACCGCCGAGATGATCGCCGGGGTATGCAGCATGCCGGTCTTGATCACATCGATCGGAATATCACTCAGGACCGTTTCCAGCTGATCGAGCACAAAGGAAGGCGGCAGACCGTGGATCGAAGAGACCCCCCTGGTGTTCTGGGCGGTCAGCGCCGTCAGAACCGTGGCGGCATAGCTTCCCAGCAGCGTGATGGTCTTGGTGTCGGCCTGGATGCCGGCGCCACCGCCGGAATCGCTGCCGGCCAGGCTCAGCACCGCGCCGCGCGGAAACGGGCGGACCCGGTTGAAAAGCAGCGCCATTTCAGCAACGGCAATATCAGGGCGGGGGCTGGAAAGCACGGCGGAAATGACCGCCAGGGCATCGGCGCCCGCCTCAATCACGCGACAGGCATTCGAGGCGGTTATTCCGCCGATTGCCACAACCGGAATCCTGATCCGTTCGCGGATCGCCGCCAGTCCGGCGGTTCCTGGCAGGTGGCTGACAGCCTTGCTTTCAGTCGGGTACATTGCGCCGAAACCGATGTAGTCTGCGCCTTCCTGTTCAGCCTGCAGCGCTTCCTCGAGATTATGGGTGGACTTGCCGATGATTTTGCCCGGGCCGAGCATTTCCCTGGCTTCGGCTATCGTGCCGTCATCCTGGCCAAGATGGACACCATCAGCATCCAGCTCTTTAGCCAGCCCGACAGCATCATTGACGATGAAGGTTACTCCGTAGCCGGCGCAGAGGCGTTTCAATTCCTTGCCTTCGTCCAGGCACGAGCCGTGCTCTTTGCCCTTGGCTCGGTACTGAAGCACGGAAACACCGCCGCGCAGAGCCTGCAAAACCCTGTCCGTCAAGCGATCGCCATGGTCGGTGATCAGATAGACACCTTTGACGGCAGCGGTCTGCGGCTGTTTGTTCACCACCAGACGAAAAGGACGGTTTGTCTCACTCACCGGAATTTCCCCATACAAAAAAACCGCACTGAAATAAAATCAGGCGGCCGGATCTTTTATATATCCTGTAAGCCGCTTTCCTACGCCGGAATTACCCGGTTCAGGTACAAAGGGTTCCCGCTGTGCGAACATGACATGTCCACGGCAGTCGGATCTCAGTTCCAATGAACTCCCCCAGGGCCTTATTAAGTTTTTATGCTACAGAGAATCTATACACTGTCGATGCACCGTATGTCAAGGCAATGACAAACAATATTACAGCCGTTTCAGGACGGAATCACCATTGTAAACCTGACCGGAGAGAGCGTTGTGGTGTGCCTACAGGCAAGCGATGTTTAGCCCTATTGCACACGATTCTGAAAAGACCACAACTTCTTCAGAAATCCTTACTACAAAGGGACGGTCACTTGGCCGTCCCTTTGTAGTAAGGATTTAATAAAATTGTGCATTACTCGATCGAAATTGATTACGCGCTCATCTTCCTTCTCAAGAGAGCCAACCCACCGAGACCAGCTCCGAGAAGTATTATCGTGGCCGGTTCGGGTACAGGGGCATCGACTTTATTGGGAGTCTGGAGCAAATAGAAAGGATTGTTGTACGAATTGTCAGTGATTGCAAAATTAAACGTAACGCTCTCTCCTACATCAACCGAACCATTGCTGAAGTTGAGATAATCTCTTACTGTGTCAATGCGAGTGTATGAGGAAAATTGATCTGAAGAAAATATCAATCCGGCGCCATCGGCAAAACTAAGGCCATCGCCGTTCAGGGATGGCGTGCCTAGAATGACCTGTAACTCCAGCTCAAAGCTTGTCCATGCGGAGCCAGTATTATTAGTGACGGTCTTTCTGAACCAGGCGCCACTACTATGAGTCCCGGTTCCACTAGGATTAGTGGGAAGCACATAACCACCTGCTGCGCTTTCGAATTTCAGCGTGCCTGAACTAGTCATATCCTCGTTGATAATCCATGGAGCAGTTGAAGTACCATAGGAACTGAAATCATATGAGGAAACAGTAATACCTCCCGACTCAACTGAAAGGGTGCTGGCGAATGTTGGTACAGCAAATAGAAGCACGGCTAATAAGCTCAAATAACTTAATTTTTTCATGAGTTTTCTCCTTTTAGATTAGATAAACAAAAAGTGATGGTTAATTGTAATGCAAGAAGTTTACCATAGTGTAACAAGCTGATGTTAAAGTCTTTTTTGGTGCGGGTAATATGTGACTGAGGATAATGTAAAATTGTACGACACGAAATATCGTTTTTGGGACTGAATATAATTAATGTTTGTCAAGTATTTCGACAAACACCATTCTATAGGAGTGCATTTGAGATGCTCTGATTGAAACATTTCAAAAAACGAAAGCAGGCGACCTCAAGTATCTGTTTAATCGTAGTTAAGTATATTTTCTGATAAAATCATAAATGAATACGTAGAGTGCCTCACGAAACATGCATGTCCGTTGTGTATCAAACTGTATCATTTTACTTTACCTGGATTTAATACGATTCACTTTCGACAGGACTAAGCCGCGTGCAATTCACTCACATCGATATGTGACTTGTATTAACCAGCTCCGCGTGAAACCTCAATTCGCCTTCAGTCATCTCAGTCGGACCCGTTCGCTTTGTTCCTCCTCAAGCGATTGTTGAGCGCCTGACGTGTAATGCCGAGCAATCCGGCGGCGGTGCCCTGGTTGTTTTTTGCCAGTTCGAGCGCCTTGTCTATCAGTACCGATTCGGCATACTTGAGCGTCGGAAATGACGGGAAACAAATGCCGTTGACATCCGGTTCGAGCTCATCGTTCGACGTTGTATTTGATTCCCCGGACGGTAACTGCTCACGAGCCATAATCTTCTTCAGGAGCGGAGTGGCAAGCCATGAAGTCTCGGTTCTGCTGACAAAATCATGCACAATGGACTGTAGCTCACGGACATTTCCCGGAAAATCATAGGTAACAAGAAAGTCGGTCAGTTCCTTGCGGTAAGACAACCTGCCCTTACCCATCGCTTTTTCGGCTATCCTGAGATAATGCTCAAAGAGGAGCGGAATATCTCCAGTGCGTTTACGCAGAGGAGGAATGGTTACCTGATGGGTGCAGAGACGATAGTACAGATCTTTTCTGAACTTTCCATCATTCATGCATTGCCGCAGGTTCCGGTTGGTGGCCACCACCAGGCGCGCATTGCTGCGCATCGGAGTATCGGAGCCCAGCGGGTAGTACTCGTTCTCCTGAAGCAGGCGCAACAGCTTGATTTGCGACGACATGTTCATATCCCCGATTTCGTCCAGAAAGATTGTTCCATTGGCCGCCTTCATGATCAGTCCTTCCCGGTCACCCAGTGCGCCGGTAAATGCGCCGCGCCGGTGTCCGAACAGCGTATCGGAAAACATCTGGTCATCCAGACCGGCAATGTTGATACTGACGAAACCGCCCTTTTGCCCGCTCAGCGTATGAACAGCCCTTGCAACCAGCTCCTTGCCGACACCGGTCTCACCACTTATGAGTACCGGTTGCCTGGATTTTGCCACCACCTCCGCATAACGCAATATGGAAATCATCTCCTGGTCCTGTGTTATGAACGACGGAATATTCGGAACCGTCAACTGGCTGTCCGATGCTGCGGTTTTGTCCAATGACATGATATCTTCATTCAGAATCCGCAGTTCCAGAGCTCTCCTGACGCTGGCAATAAATCGATTGATCGAAATCGGTTTCGTAAGATAGTCAACTGCTCCGGTTTTCATGCAATCAATCGCGGTATCAATATGGCTCTCGGCCGTCACTACAATTACCGGCACATACGGTTTCAGCTTTGAAAATTCTTCCAGAAGATCCCTGCCGTGGAGCTTGGGCATCCTCAGGTCGATCACTACCAGGGCAACCTCCTCTTTTTTGAAGTTTTCCAGTGCAGTCAGGCTGTCATCGAATGCGAGAACCTTTTGAAACCCCTCATGATAGAGAAATGACTCCAGCAATGCCAGGGCGTCGGTCTCGTCGTCCACAATCATTACTGGATAGGTGCTGAAGTCCTGTCGCTTCATCGGTTGCTCCGTTATTGAATGAATTGGTCGACTGCCACACGGAAGTTGAGGCAGCATAATTGAGTCTAGTAGATTTTTATCAATTATCAAGCAGATAGGAGCTTCGAATTAAATCTGCAATTTTTGTTGCACTAAACAATCCGCGTTGCAGTGTGCAATTGATTTTAATTATTAGCTTTCCAGGACCAAACATCGCACTTACTGCAACATTTGTTGCTATTTGCCCGGACGATCATCTGGTGGAAACTACATAAAGCTGCATCTTAGCGGCCTTATTCCTACCGCAAAGCTGGCACATATTCTGCTACTGCAGAACCAATAGCTTCAACCTTGTACAGATTTCATTCTGACATGCGTCCACGATTGAACAACGCGGGATACATTACCATTCGGAGGAAACTGTAATGGAATTCTTTCAGGAAAAAGCAATATTAACGGCAATAGCCATCGAGATTCGCAGTCTGAGCTTTTATCGCAGCATGTCCTCCAAGGTCGATGATATCCATACCAGGCGTTTTTTTGAACTTCTGGCGGTTGAAGAGGCGGATCAGCTGAACCTGTTTTGCAAACAGTACTCGGGAAACGATGGCAAACTGGTCGATATCCTGGTCAAGAACAACATGTATTCCTATCCATACTACTGCTCGATGCTCAACTCGGTCGGATGCCATACTTCCGAATCAGACGCACTTCAGATTGCGCTCAAGGAAGAACAGGCCTGTATCGACTGCTACACCGAATTCATGGAAGAGATACAGGAACCAACAATTCGCGATATTTTTGAAAGCATCCTGAAAGAAGCGCGTAAACACTGCGAATTGATTTCTGAAGAATACATGCGCCTGAGCGGCTCAACCGAACATCCGGATTACGATTTTTGCAGCATGGACATCCTGAGAACGTGACAAAAACCGGATTACCGGTAAGTTTGATTATAAACCCCGAAGCGCCACCTCGGCTGCCCCTGCCGTTTCCATGAAGATTTCCCTTGCGCAAATTCAAAAAAATATTATCTGATCAGCAGAAAGTAGGCAATTTTCAGCTTAAAAACCGGAGAACACATGAATAATGACAAGAAGCGTGGGTCTGAAGGATTGCACAGTCGCGACGGGCATTATCCTGAATCTGGCAGGGTTGCAATAGACAGCCTTGACGTCAAGGATCTGCGTGATCTTATAGATGAATTGCATGTACACAAAATCGAACTGGAGGCAGCCAGGGCGAAATCGGAAAACGACCGTCGCCTGCTCCTGGCGGTCATGGAGGCGCTTCCGGTGGGTGTTGCCATTACCGACGCCAATGGCGGAAGTGTTCTATCAAATAATGCATACGAGCAGATATGGGCCGGACCGAGGCCGTTACCCCGCTCCATCGATGAATACAGCTCCTACAAGGCGTGGTGGCCGGACAGCGGCGCCACCGTAGCTCCCGAAGAGTGGGCCTCGGCAATAGCGGTTCGCAAGGGCGAAACCACGGTTGGGCAGCTGATGCGGATTCAGCGCTTCGACGGAATCCAGGCGTTTGTCATCAACAGCGCTTCTCCGGTTCGCGATGCCGATGGAAACATCATCGGATGCGCGGTTGCCATTCAGGACATCACCGATCTGAAGATGGCCGAGGAAGCACTGCGCGAGAACGAGCTGAAAGCCAGCGCACTCATCAACGCGGCCGGCGAGTCGATCTGGATGTTTGGACTTGACGGTAAAATCCTGGCAGCCAACGCGGTCGCTGCCCGGAGGGTCGGCAGAGTGCCGGAGGAGATTATCGGCGGATATTGGATGGATCTGATCCCGCCAGAGTTGGTAGAACCACGCGCACAGAGAGTTGCAGAGGTTGTACGGACGGGTGAACCGGTACATTTCGAGGATACGCGCGCCGGCATGTTTTTGGATCACAGTATCTATCCGGTACGTGACCGGGCCGGCAATATTACTTCGGTGGCACTGTTCAGCATCGATGTGACCATGCACAAAATGGCGGAGGCCGAGCTAATACAGAGTCGCGAGGACCTGAACCGCGCACAGGAGGTGGGGAGCATCGGCAGCTGGCGTCTCGACGTTCGTGGAAATGTGCTGGTCTGGTCCGATGAAAACCATCGCATCTTCGGTATTCCGAAAGGAGCACCGCTGACCTACGAAACTTTTCTTGCCTGCGTACACCCGGATGACAGGGAGTACGTCGATACAAACTGGAAGGCGGCCTTGAACGGCAAGCCCTACGACATCGAACATCGGCTGCTGGTTGACGGCCGTTGCAAATGGGTGCGGGAAAAGGCGTATCTGGAAATTGACGATGACGGGACATTGATCGGCGGTTTCGGAATAACCCAGGACATCACCAAGCGCAAAGAGGCCGAGGAGGAATTGCAGAAGGCCCATAACGAGCTTGAAGTCCGTGTCAGACAGAGAACCGAAGAACTGGCCACAACCGTGGAAGCGCTGCTGGGTGAAATTGCCAACCGGGAAAAGGCGGAAAAAATCCTGATCGAGGAGACACTGGAACGGGCACGGGCAGAGGAGGTGCTGCGCGAGAAGGAACAGATGCTGCTGATGCAGAACCGGCATGCGGCCATGGGCGAGATGATCGGGAATATCGCCCATCAGTGGCGCCAGCCGTTGAACACTCTGGGACTGATTACCCAGAGACTTGGCGCTTTCTATGGTTCCCCCAGCTTCAACAAGGAACTGCTGGAAACATCCGTGTCCAAATCAATGGAGATCATTAACCACATGTCCCGAACCATCGATGATTTCAGGAATTTTTTCTCCAATGAACGGGAAAAATCCGAATTCAGGGTAAATGATGCACTTCTAAAAGCACTATCGCTCGTTGAGGCCAATTTCAAGGATAGCGGAATCAAGATCATACATAACGAAATGGATGACATATCAATTTACGGTTTTCCCAATGAATATGCCCAGGTGCTGCTCAACATATTCATTAACGCAAAGGATGCAATTAACGAGCGCAAGATCGAGTCCCCATGCCTGACCGTCTCTGTAAGCAATGAAAACGGCAGATCGGTGGTAACCATTGCCGACAATGCCGGCGGGATTCCGGAAAATATTATTGAGAAAATTTTCGATCCCTACTTCACCACCAAGGGGCCGCAACAGGGTACGGGCGTAGGTCTGTTCATGTCAAAAACCATCATCGAAAAGAACATGGGGGGAAGGCTATTGGTGCGGAACAGTGATACGGGCGCCGAGTTCCGGATAGAGGTGTAACAAATGCCTGAAATCGCCCTTGTTTCCGGCTGAAACAAACCTGCAACAAATGTGTCACCACGCAACAAAGATTACCTCGTTTATCAACAGCCGATATTGCCGCTTCATTTAAGTTTCCACCCGATTTGTGCAACATTTGTTGCAATCAGACGTGATCCCGTCTTAGTTCCCGGCAAACTTATCTTATTGATTCTATAAGTTAATTTATATTTCCGGGATTGGCCCGATTTCTGCCTGATATCGAATCAGTTTTTAATCCATCGCGGGCAAAGGTGCCGATATGAGCGAGATGATCGACTTGATGACCAGCAAGATCTTCCTGGAAACATGCATCTCCATTGAAGAACTCTGTGCAGACCTGTACCATTTCTACAGCAGGGTTTACGAGGATACTCCTGAAGCATCCCGTCTTTGGAAGAAAACCGCACTCGAAGAGGAAGATCACCGCCATCAGTTCATGCTGGCTTTGCGTATAATGAACGAGACCGAATTCAAGGTGTCGGGGAATCACCTGATAAAAGCCTATTCGATCCAGAGCAAACTACAGTATTTGGTAAATCAGGTTCGACACAGTACACCGGAACTCCTGACGGCAGTCACAAAGGCAATCGAGATGGAAGATGCTCTTGCGGACCTGCACGCCCATATTTCACTGAATTTCAATGACAATAATATGCAGAACCTGTTTCGTGCGCTGAGCGAAGCTGATCGTGACCACATCAGCGCCTTGAAACAGTACCGGACTATCCTGTATCTGCCGCAAAACGATATGAGCGAAAATCAATGATTATTTCATTTCCATCTTTTATCTCTCAAAAAATTTGCTAAAACAATGTCTATGGCAAAATGAAAGGGGGCAGCTTATGGAATCCAAAGGCGTCAGTCGCAGGGATTTTATCAAAACAGTAGGAATTACTACCGCATTGGCAGCAACTGGAACTATTCCGCCAGTACTGTATGCAAGTGAAAGAAGGCTCGTTACCTTCCCGGAAAAAACCGAATTATTGCTTTTAACCTCAAGCCCTCCTCAACTGGAAACCCCGTTGAAGTACTTCAGGGAGCTTGTAACACCGAACGAGGCCCTGTTTGTGCGCTGGCATCTTTCGAATATACCCACATCAGTGGATCTGGACAGCTGGCGTCTGGTTATCCACGGCAATGTTGACAAACCAATTTCCCTTTCGATGGACGAGCTCAAGAAGTTCGAAAAAGTCGGTTACACCGCTGTTATCCAATGTGCCGGTAATGGCAGGAGTTTCTTTGAGCCCCCTATCTTCGGGGGGCAGTGGATGAATGGAGCCATGGGGAATGTCACCTGGGGCGGGGTGAGACTCAAAGATCTACTGAAGAGCGCGGGCATCAAGAGCGGGTCGATGGAAGTTGTCTTCAAGGGCCTGGATAAAGCGGCGCTGCCCACGGTACCCGGCTTCTTGAAAAGCCTGCCCCTGGACAAGGCGCTTGAAGACGACATCATTGTCGCCTATGAGATGAATGGCAGTGAATTGCCAATGTTGAACGGTTTTCCTGTCCGCCTGGTGGTGCCGGGATGGTATGCCACCTATTGGGTAAAATCGCTGTCCGATATCGAAGTCACGGACAAACCATCCGAAAACTTCTGGATGAAGACCGCCTACCGGATTCCCGACGATCCCTGTGGATGTGTCGAACCTGGCGGCGCTCCCAAAAAGACTGTTCCGATTAATCGCATGACTACCCGATCCTTGCTGATCAATCCTGAAGACGGCAGTCGGCTTAAGTCGGGACAATCGATCGAATTGATGGGGGTTGCTTTCTCAGGTGGATACAGCATCAGGGAGGTTCTTGTTTCGATTGACGGTGGCATGAACTGGAGCCCTGCCCGTCTTGGGAAAGATCTCGGGCGATATTCGTGGATCCAGTGGTTCTATCCCTGGCAACCGGCCAAGCCCGGCAATTATCAAGTAATGGTTAGAGCGACCAACAGCATTGGCGAATCTCAGCCGTTGGACGGGCTATGGAACTCTTCCGGCTATCTGCTGAACAAAATTGAAAAGTACAACTTGATAGTTGCTTAGTAAACCATTAATTATCCGCGTTTTTTTTGCAGCAACCAGCTCAAACAACATATCCCGTTTCAGGGTCAGGAGGCAGATCATGAAATTTATTATCCTGCTGTTCATCAGCGCAGCTTTATTTTTTACTTCAGCGGCTTTGGCCGGTGACCAGGGCTTTGTTAAGGAAGGATCCAAACGCAGCATCACACTGCCCGCGCCAAATATTACTCTAAAGGAAGGACCGGGCCGGGATGTAACCAGCAGTTACTGCAGAATCTGCCACAGTCTCGATTACATCACCACACAACAGAAATTTACAAAGGCGAAATGGATGGCGGTGGTGACAAAGATGATCAAAGTCTACGGTGCTCCCATTTCCGGGGAAAACGCCAAGATTATTGCAGATTATATCACCACTCACTATGGCATCGGGGGATAACATGAAATACGGAAATGAATTTGCAAAACTGCTTCTGGCAGGAGGGTTCGGGCTATTGTTTTTTTGTTCCACCGGAAGCACGGCTCTGGCCTCCGCTCCAAAAACCGGAGAAACCGGATTCACGGAGCATTGCGCGGCTTGTCACCCCGCCGGCGGGAATATCATCAACCCTGACCGTACGCTCCTGCGCCGGGACCGCGAAAAACACGGTATAAAATCCGCCCCGGACATTGTCAGGATAATGCGCAAGCCCGGCGAAGGAATGATTGCTTTTGATAAAAATATCATCACCGACAAACAGGCAAAGGAGATCGCCGACTACATCATAAAGACATTCAATTAGCGTTAGATGCTCTTACTGTAGCCACAGTGCCATCGCTCCGAAAAATTACCGGCTTAGCCGCATCCAGGCGACCGCTCAGGTTTTGCCGTCCGAAGCTGCATCAAGACAGAACCTTGTAATCGCCACTGACGTACGGCATTGCCGCCCGGCGAACTTCATGGTCCAGACCTGGAATCGTTTCACAGACATCGCACAGATATTTGTCACCGATGTACTGATACGCCGTATGCTTGCAGTCGCCACTCCAGATCCTGGAGTCACAGTTACCACTGCTTTCCCTGCTGACTTCAAATGTCCCTTTGCTCTCTAACATGACCAACACCCCCTTTTGATTTATTATAGCACAGCTCGAATACGTGCAGATGCATCAGCTGTGAGATGTCTTTCAATTCGAGAGTTTCATGATCAAGGAATACATAATCGATCAGTGGTGCTATAATTTGTGTAAATAAAGAAGTTCATGATCCTGCATGTAAAAGGAGAATTTTATGAACATCGTCGAATGTGCCATCAAAATGGAAGAAGAATCCAGGATTCACTACGAAAAGCTGGCGGAGGCAACGTCAGATGAGGATTTGAAGAGGCTGTTCAAACTGCTGGCCGCTTCCGAGCAAGAGCACCACGAAGCATTGATCAAGCTCAAAGAGGGGCTTGCGTCGGAAAAGAATGACTTTTCTGTATTGAGTGAAGGGGTATGTGTTTTCAGGCCGCTGATCGACACGAAAAACCTTCGGAAAGAGCTGGAGAACGATTCTGACGCCTATCTGCACGTGGTAAAAGAGGAAGAGGAAAGCATCGGACTATACGAAAAGCTGGCGGAAGAGACCACCAATGCGGCGGTACGAGAGGTTGTCATCAAGCTTGCGGATGAGGAGCGGAAACATCTTAAGATTATTGAAAATATTTACTCCTTCATGGAAGCGCCAAAAACCTATCTGGAATGGGGCGAGTTCGGCAACCGCGAGCTTTAATAACATTTTCAACGAGCTGTACTTCACATTAAAACAGATGACAACATTCGGGCTGTTCCCCTGTATGGGGAGCAGCCCGTTGTTTTGCTTGATCCTGTATTGTGACCGATTCTGTAGTTCAATTGTTCGCTTCGGTGCGGCCGTACAATGCCTCTTCTGCCGCCGACAGGTCCTCCTCGGCCACCATGATTTCCTTCACCAGGTTTCCTTCCCCCAATATCCGCAGCGAATACTCGATACCAACCTTATCAAGGAGATCTTCAACCCGGCTCAAATCAGCATCGCTCACCGTATCATAGAATCTTGCCATTATAACCACCTCCAGTTCCCGTAATCATTCAGTATCATACAGAGCGGCTTGAATCCGCATATCCATAATAGCATAAACGCCAGTGCCGGTTAACGCCAGATTGCATCAGGCGTCGGCAGTGCCGTTCGAATACTGACATGAGTGAACACGGGTGTAGATCACCGTTGAAAGATCCTCCTTAACCCGGCCACAAGACCGTTTCCGCTCCGATAATCGACAAGCAGTACCGTGATATTGTCCCGTCCGCCATAGCTGTTGGCCACTTCAACCAAAGCGCGGCAGGCGGCCTCGGGGGAAGGATGCGCCACCAGCAATGCTTCAGTTTCGGGATCGCTGACCATGCCGCTCAATCCATCGGAGCAGAGTAGCAGGCGATCACCATCCAAAAGTTCCAGGTCCTTGATTTCTATTTCAAGCTCCTGCCACTGTCCCAGGGCGCGGGTGATTATGTTTTTGCGATCGGAAGCGGCCGCCTGTTCCGCGTTGATGACCCCCTGCCGCAACTGGTCGGCAACCAGCGAATGGTCGGCGGTCACCTGCCTGAGCTGCCGCTCCCGCAGCAGGTAGAGACGGCTGTCGCCGGCATGCGCTACAGCCGCGCGAGCGCCTTCGATCATCAGCGCCACGATGGTTGTCCCCATGCCGCGCCAGTCCGGGTTGGATTCGGCGGCCTCCAATACGGCCCGGTTGGCAAGGCGGATACCGGAAGCCAGCAGATTGGCCTGGCGCGAGAAGTCGTTGTCAACGGCGCCGATGAACGTGCCGCTACCGGATGCAATCCGGGAGATATAATCCCTGAGGACGTCCAGCGCCATGCGGCTGGCGACCTCCCCTCCCCTGTGGCCGCCCATGCCGTCGGCAACCGCGAACAGCCCCAGGCGCTCATCCATCAGCAGGGCATCCTCGTTCCCGCTCCTGACAATCCCTTTATCGGTTATCCCGAAGGCGGACAGCGGCATGGCTCACCTCACTAGTTTTTGCCGGCACAAGCGGCAATGTTCGGCCACCTGCTGACCGGTCTGGTATCGTTTGGCAACATCCTTCATCAGCAGCTTGTGCGCGATGAAAGCGCAGCATTCCGGAATCCGCGGGTCGATTTTTGTCAGCAGCAGCGGCGGCTTGTTGGCAATGTTGAACATGATGTTGGTGATGCTGTCGCCGCTGAAAGGCTTGTGGCAGGAGAGCAGCTCGTACATCGACGCCCCCAGCGAGAACAGGTCGGAACGGCCGTCCACCTTCTGTCCCTGCACCTGTTCCGGGGACATGTAACTGGGGGTGCCCAGGATCGTTCCGGTCTGGGTGCTGGAGGAGGCGCTGATGCGGGCGATGCCGAAATCGGCGATCTTGATCTCACCGTTTTTGAGAAGCATGATATTGGCCGGTTTGATATCGCGATGCACGATGCCCCTGGCATGGGCGAAATCCAGACCCTCGGCCACAGCCGCGACAATTCGCAGCACCTCGTCGAACGACAGCCGCTGTCCCGGCTTGACGAAATCGCACAGGTCGCTGCCGTCCAGCAGTTCCATGGCCACATAGGCCAGATCGTAGTCCTCGCCCACGTCATAGATCGTGACGATGTTGGGATGGTTGAGAGCGCCGGCGGCTTCCGCCTCGCGGAAAAAGCGCTGTTTGACCTCCTGGACCTGCTGGGGATCGATCTCGTCGAAGCGGATGGTCTTGATTGCCACCTGGCGGTTGATCTTGGGATCACGCCCCAGGTAGACCGTCCCCATCGCCCCCCGCCCCAGCTCTTTCTGGATCTCGAAGCGACCGATGGTCGGCATCGCCGCGCCACCTCCCTGCAAGATGACCGTGTTCTCTTTGCGACCGCCGGGAGCGCTGAAGATCATCGTTTCACCGGCCTGTTTCATCGTGCCGATACGCTCGGACACATCCTTGAATTCACCGGCGGTCCGGATATGTTCGTAAACCGCGGCGGCCTTGTTGAACATGCGCTTGCGCTCGAAATCCAGCGCCAGGTTATAGAGCAGATCCCGGACAGTATCGTTTTCCACCGGGCATTTGCGGAACTTCTCGAAGGCCAGGTCCAGCAATCCCTGCCCCTGAAACGACAGGCCCAGCATCTTGTTGGTTTCGATGCTGTCGCTTTCCACCAGTTCCTTGCCCTTTTCGGTCACCATGAATCTGGACGAGACATTAACTGTATATCCGATTACCAGCAGCAGCGACGGCGCCACCATGCCCAGCCACTCACCCTGGCCGACGAACAACCAGACCGCCGCCCCGTTCCAAAGCAGCAGGATAGAAAACGAGACCAGCGCACCGAGTCCGGCCTTCATGCGCGGCAGCGCGAAAGCTAGGAACGCTCCCAAAAGCAGCATGACTGCGGCTTCAACGTAGCGGGCCCAGGCAGGACGGTCGATCACGTTGTTGTTGACCAGGTTTTCGATCGCGTTGGCGGTAATCTCGACCGATGGGAAGTTTGTCTGTACCGGCGTAACCGCAAAACCGGCAATTCCGGTGGCTATCGGCCCGACCAGTACGATCCTGCCCTTGAAGGCGGCAGCCGGGATGGCGCCGCTGACAACATCGGTGAAAGAGTAGTAGGGAAAGCTGTTGAAGCGTCCGTTATAGCTGATCAACATGCGACCTTTTGAATCGGTCGGGACCGAGAGCCGCCCGGCTTTAATCCGCCCGGGTGTATCAGTGCTTATTTCAGCCGGTTTGATATTCAGATAGCAGAGGGCCGCCTGCAGCGCCAGCGAGGGATAATTCCTGGCATGGTAATGGATCAGCAGCGGCTCGCGCCGCACCGTACCGTCCTCGTCGGCGGCAAGATTGATATGGCCCAGCATCAGTGCCTGCCCGGCAAATGCGACAATCGGCGGAGAGGCCTCTTTTGCCTGCAGGCTGCCGGCCGGACCGGATGCCGCGCGGGAAGAGCGCAGCATGAATTGCGGCGTGCCGGTATCGGCGGCCGCCGCCTGGTCACCGATCGTGAAATAGAGCGGCAGGATGATGTTTTTCGACTCGGCAATCGCCGCCGCCATCTGGCCATCGTTGTCCAGCCGCGCTTCGGTTTCCAGGATGGCGTTGTAGAGTTCTCCCGACCTGACGCCGCTCTTTTCGGCGGTGTTTCGCAGTTCCCGGAGTTCTTCCAGTCCGGAGCCGCGATCCGCCTCGGTGTAGAGGATGTTCAGCGCAACCAGTTTGGGGGCGTATTCGTTCAGCCGGGTCAACAGTTCAGCCATGTAGGCGCGCGGCCAGGGCCAGCGTCCCAGTTTCTCGATGCTGGCGTCATCAACAGCCACGATCACCACCGGCGAATCGGGCTTCTTCTGGCGCATCCTGGCCCGCAGGTCATAGCTCTTGTATTCCAGGGTCCGGAGCGGCCCCCAATCCAAAAGTGACAATGCCAGAAACAGCAGGGTCAGAGCCATGACAACGTAACGCCCGGAAATAATATTACTGTTGAACTTCATATATCACATCCCAACCAGCTGTTTTATAGTTACAATACCAAACTCAACAGTTGAGGCACTGCTAGATTAAAAAAATCACCCAAGATTGAGTTCATCCAGGGACAAGCGATATCCCGGCAGGAATTTTTCCAGGAAATAGCCCACTTCGGGCAGCGGACTGGCCGAAAGATGCTCGAAATGCTCGGCTTCGGCCCTCCTGAATTCCAGGTTGCCGCTCTTGCCCTCCTCGATGCATTTGGCCAGCGCCGCGATCTTGTCGGCCGCCTTGACCAGCACAGCGTATTCCTGCTGTTCGTCGAAGAAGAAGAGCGGTTCGTACTCTCCGGCCAGTTCCGGCGGCAGCATATCCAGCAGCTTGCGGCGGGCGCGGTCCTCCAGTTGGTGGAAGGAGCGCTTGAAGTTTGGATTGAAATGCTTGACCGGGGTCGGCATGTCGCCGGTAAAAATCTCGCTGGCATCGTGGAAGATGCCGTATAGCGCGGCCCGGGACGGGTCCAGGTTTCCCTCGAAATAGGTATTGCGGATAATCGCCAGCGCATGGGCGATCACCGCCACATCCAGCGAATGTTCCTGGATGTTCTCCGGCACGGTGTTGCGCATCAGCCCCCAGCGGCTGATGTAGCGCATGCGGGAGAGGAAGGCGAAGAAATCGTACTGCCCGGGTTTGGAAATATTTTTAGCTGTCACTTAATTGTCTCCTCGGCACGAATTTCAAGCGGCCTCCTTAAGCATAAAATCCACATGCAATGCATCAAACGGAAAAACGATCTGTCCGTTGTCTGTCTTTTGCAGAATGCCGGCATTCAAGAGCGCATGCACGTCACCATGCACCGCTTTTACATCCCTTCCCAGGCGGCGTGCCAGTTCACGGATTGTCATTGGTTCAGCGCCGGTCATGGCGCCCAGCATTTCCCAGCGCTTTCCGGAGAGCACCTTGAAAAGTAGCGCGGGAGACTCGAAGCTGATGTAGTCCCCTTGAGACTCGCCCTCACACGCCCTTAAAAATCTTCTGTTTGTATTTTCACGGGAAGAAACATCCAATGTTACGATTCGCATATCAATACCTCCATGTATCCACATCGTTCCAGAAATCATCCAGCAATGCTTTCGGAGTAGAAAAAGCGTAAGGGGTTTCCATCTTGCCAATATGCTTGTGATCACCCTTGCCAGACTCATTATCGTAACGCAGCACACAAACTCCATTCACCACTAGCGCAAGCCGATACTTGAAGCTGTGGCCGCTGCCTGGAAGCGGCGAACCAAGACGCCACACAACCATTTCAACAAAAGCTTTTTCAGAAATTGTCTGGCGCTGATTGAGTAGTAAATCTGCATGCATGTTGGAGAGAGTAACAACAGAAAAAAGTGTTGTCAAGACCAACAACACCTGGACATCCGGCTATAGTGCAACGAACTGTAGGGTTATAAAAAAACGGAGGTTCTGTCAGTAGGCAGACAGCTTGTAGATAACAAAGCGTCCAGAAACCTCATAAACGCTTGACATCCGGATCCAGCCGCAAGCCCTAGAACAGACCACTCCTGTAGAGGAAGACGATGGCAACCAGCACCGGACTGACGTACTTTATCAGAAAGTGCCAGGCCGGGTAGTAGTGAAAATTCACGGCCCCCTTCTCGATCTCGCCGCGGGCCATGCGCGTGGTCATTACCCAGCCGGTAAAGATGGCGATAAACAGGCCTCCCAGGGGCAGGATATAGTTGGTGGCCAACAGGTCGATGGAGTCGAAAAAATTTCTTCCGCCGATAAAATGAACATCGGCGAGCAGATGGTTGGAGAGAGCCGAGGGTACACCCAGCAAAAAGATCAGGAAGCCCATCACCAGCGTCGCATTCCGCCGTTGCCACTTCTTCTCGTCACAGTAATAGGCCACCACCACCTCCAAAAGCGAAATGCTGGATGTGAGGGCGGCAAAGACCAGCAACAGGAAGAACATGATCGCGATCAGCGTCCCCCCCGGCATCTGGCTGAAGATTATCGGCAGGGTCTTGAAGACCAGCCCCGGCCCGGCAGCGGGAGCCATGCCGTAGGTAAAGACGATCGGAAAGATGGCAATACCGGCCAGCAGCGCCACACAGGTGTCCATCACCGACACGGTCAGGGCCACGTTGGGGATGTTGGTACCTTCATCGGCGTAACTGCCGTAGGTCAGCATGGCGCCCATCCCCAGGGACAGGGAGAAAAAGGCGTGTCCCATGGCTTCCAGCATTGCGGTGGAGTCCAGTTTCTGCCAGTCCGGGGTGAAAAGGAAGGCCAGCGCCTTGGGTCCGCCGGGGGAGAAAAGTCCCCGCACCGCCAGAACAATCAGGATCAGGAACAGCACCGGCATCATCAGTTTGTTGGCCCGCTCCAGGCCGTTACTGACACCGCCCAGGACGATCAAGACCGTGGCCGCCATGAAAACCGCCTGCCAGAACAGCTGTGACAGGTCGCTGGCCAGCAGCGACGTAAACAGTTCCGGCACTTCCTGGATATGTTTGCCGCTAAAGGTGCCCTTGACGGCCAGCCAGAGGTAGTCCACGGCCCAACCGGCCACGACGCAGTAGTAGGACAGAATCACGAACCCGGCCGTTACACCCAGCCAGCCGACCAGGGTCCAGGGGCCACCGCGCAGTTTGCGGAAAGCCCCTACCGGGTCCTTGCGGGTGTGGCGGCCGATCACCATTTCGGCGATCATGATCGGAACCCCGACGGCCACAATGCAGAAGATGAAAAAGAGAACAAAAGCCCCGCCGCCGTGCATGCCGGTGATGTAGGGGAATTTCCAGATATTGCCGAGTCCGACCGCCGAGCCGGCCGAAGCCATGATGAAACCGAGGCGGCTGGTCCAGAGCCCGCGTTTCGTCTTTTCGTGATGTTTTTCCATGGGGTTCACTTGTACCCGAATGGTGTATCCCCGTCAGAACCCGAAGATTCCCTTCAGGCGGTCGCCAATGCCGCCCTTGGGTGTTTTTGAATCCTGTCCGGGCTCATTGGTATTTTCCTGAGGAGTTTCTTCATCCCGGGATTGAGACTTTTTCTTTGTTTTACGTGCGGCCCTGTCAGCGGAACCGTCCTCCACCGGCATAAGTGTTGTCATGCCGGTGGATTTGAGGCGGGCTTTCACCGACCATTCGATATTCCAGGGTTGCTTTGGATTCTTGGGCTTGGGCGGATGAACCAGGTTCAACTCCTCCCCGTAGGCGATGAACTGCAACATCGCACCGCCAGCATCCTTAAAAACCGGCGGCACCGTGCAGCTGGTCCTGGAGGGGGGCATGACGACCTTCTCCTTGATGAACCTGCTGACGTCAGACGGCGTCAGGTAGTTCTGCAGCGCAAATCCGGTTTCCGGGACTTCACTGGCGGACCAGAAAATCGTTTCGCCGGTTTCCTGCTTATGCCCCATGGCCGTGGCGAAATAGCCGATGCTGGTCGGCACTTCTTTCCAGGAGACCTTCGTGGCGCCGGAGGGTGTTGATGTCACCGAGGTGAATTCGATCGGCGCCATAAAATCCCGCTTGGCATCCAGCGAGAACGGAATATCGACCGTATAGTTGCCTTTGACGCGATGGGCGCCGACTAGCGAGCTGTCGGAGGGGATGTCGGCCCGCTCCTCCCGGCTCGGCCATTCGCCATAGGTCCACCCCTTCCGTGGAGACGGCGGGGTCTGCTGGGTGGGGGCGCGTCCGGCAAAGGCCTTGCCGAATTCGGCCATGCTCATCTTTGAGGTATCGATGACCCTGGGTTGCCCCTTGCCGATGGTTTCTCCGCATCCCCAGTAGATCAGCATGCGCGCCTTCGGCTTCTCGTATTTTTCGGGAGAGCGGCGCTCGTCCGGTTCAGAGGTTGACCTCTCCACTTTAGGGGTCACCAGTGGAAGCGCATCACCCATTTTCTGGCCAGGCGGGATTTCATCGGCGGCGGCCGGCTTTTCCGACGTTACCTGCGGCGATTCCAGCTGCAGGTGCAGCTCGCGCTTGGGTCCGAAAGCGCCTTTGCCGCCGAACAGGGAGGCCATGCCGGACATTTCCGCTGACATGCCGGGCATGGACTGGTTGGTGGTGGCGATGCTCAGCCAGTAATGGGGATACGGTTTGGTTTTCTGTTTTTCAGCAGCGCCGGCGGTTCCGCAAAACATCAGAGTTGTTGCGAGAACCGGCGCCACCATCCATCGTGCTGAAAAATTTGACATGGGAGACTCCTTTCGGGGGTATTGCTTTGATATTCAAGAGGGAACGGCCTTCATGACGGTTATGGTCATGTCGTCGGATAGATCCATGTGACCGATAAAGTCTGCCAGATTCTGAAAAATAGCGGTAATGATCTCTTCGGGGTGTTTATGGCTGGATTCCGCAATAACCTCTCTGAATCGTTTGTCTCCGAAATATTCACCATTACTGTTCTCCGACTCTATAATACCGTCGGTAAACAGGCACAGGATATCTTCGTCACCCATCCGCAATGCTTTCTCCTCAAAACAGACCCCCACCCTGACTCCCATGAGCAATCCGTCCGCATCAAGCTCCTCAAAGGAGCCGCCATTTCCTGAACGGTACAACAAGGGACGGCAATGTCCCGCATTTGCGTAGGTCAGGGTCGAGTTGTTGATATCCAGCCGTGCATAGAACATGCTGAGCAGCAATTCTGAACGGGTAAGGTCCTCGTACAGCAGGTCGTTGACCTCGGCCAGGAGCCGGGCGGGAGAATATGCCGCGCTGACCTTGGCGTGCAGAACGCTTCTCGCCTCTGCCATCAAGAGCGCTGAACCGAAACTGTGACCGGCAACATCGGCGATGACCGTATCCAGGATTTGGTCACCAGGGGAAAAGAAGTCGTAATAATCTCCTCCCACGTTGCTGGCCGGCACACAGATGCTGGCTACAAGCAGTCCCGGAATCACCGGAGGATGAGCCGGCAACAGTGATTGCTGGACCTCCTGGGCAATTTCCAGTTCCCTCTTTATGCGGGCATTGTCCAGTAGAGCCAGTTCTGATTTTTTCCGTTCGGTGATATCGCGCATTATGGCCTGAAGATATAAAGCACCGTGCAGTTCCAGGCGGTTAAGGCTTATCTCGGCATCGAAGAATCCTCCGTTGTGCCGGGTGTAGCGCCATTCATAGAACTGGGGTACGCCTGACAACGCCATATTCATGCGTTCTTTGAGGAGCTCATTTGAGCATGCGCCGAATGGTTGCTTGGGAGGAGAAAAGGCGAGCATGGGTCGGTCGAGAATGTCGTCCTGTGAACAGCCTAAGAGCTCCTGTGTCTTGCGGTTGCAAGAGATGATTCGATCGTCCTTGATAAGAATAATGGCGTCATTGGCCGATTCAAAAAGCGTGCGAAAGCGGACCTCGCTGTCGCGCAGATCCGCTGTCCTCTGCATGACGAGCTCTTCCAGGTGTTCGCGATAGGCTCTGTTCTCGGCGATCAGCTGCATTCGTTCGATCACTCGCCGGGTAATGATATGCAGCCCCTCGATGCTCTCGATCGGCTTGGTCACATAATCCCAGGCACCCAAACGGATGGCCTCGATAGCACTCTGTATGTTGCCTGTTCCGGAAATGACAATTAGCGGAGTCCCGGGATATTCCTGCTCTAACCTGGTAATAAACTCAAAGCCGTTCATTTCCGGCATCTGAAGGTCCGTAAAGACAACGTCGGGGGTTTCACGGGCAAAGACCTCAAGTCCATCGCGGCCGTTGACCGCTTCAACGACGCTGAAGCCGAACCCCTCCAACATGCTCCGCAAAACCATGCGGACCATCTCCTCGTCATCGACAATCATTATCTTATGCGACGTATTCCTGATTTTCATGGTTTTAAGAACCCGTCCCCATCAGATCCGGCAAAATTTGCTACAACTATAGCATAACTTTAATACACACAAACCATACGCAACGAGTTATTGATTTTGAATTTCATTTAAAATTTATTCCAAGGTGCTATAATCCAAGTCAAGAGGTAACTACACGAAAAGGAGTAATGACATGAAAAATATAGCTCTGTTTCTTTCATTGCTAGCGCTTTCGGCAGTAGTGAGCGCCGTGCCGGCATTTTCAAGTTCAGGACCATACGGAACATACGGACCAGCCGATTATACCGACAAAGCTCATGAAGGTAAGGCAAATAACACTGCATTACGTAACGGTACCGGGCCGTACGGGGCATTTGCTATCATTGAAGCGGTTCCGGGAGAAGTGTCGAAACACGCGGCAACTCCCGGTGGATCCGGACCTTTTGGCACAATTGCCAGTTATGGCATGATACCGGATAGCGGCTCAGCAACGGTTGGTAAAAAGGATTGTATCATGTTCGCCAAGAACTGTATTCCGAACGAGAAATAAACGTCAAACAATCATTGATGAACTGGACCTTATAAAGGTTTAAGGAACAGGCTGTTTATTGTGAGACGCCAGCGGCGCCAATAAGCAGCCTGTTCGCTTGTTGGCTTCCAATTATCCCCGGAACTCTATGGTTTGGACATTTAAATTCCAAGAGTATTTGAATGTCAATAAGTCAATCACAGGAAACTGCCGAGATTTACAATCATGTTTCAAAACCGGATTCTCCCGCAACCCACCGTACAGGACAGAGTTCCCGTCCAGCGTCACTGGTAGCAGCTACTTGAATATTTCCTTAAAGAACGCCTGCATCGCTTCCCACGAACGGTGGTCCGCTTTTTCATTGTAAGCAGCCCCCTTGCTGTTGTCCGTGCCGGCCGCTCTGTTGGTGAAGCTGTGAACGGCATTGCCGTAGCTTACAAACTGCCAGTCAACCCCGCCTTTCCTCATCTCCTCCTGAAAGGCAGCCACTTCAACGGCGTTTACATAGGGGTCGTCAGCGCCGTGCAGCACAAGCACCCTGCCCCTGATATTTTTCGCATCACCGGGTGTCGGGGTGGAGAGACCTCCGTGGAAACTGACGACTCCTTTCAGGTCAGCGGCTGCGCGGGCCAGTTCCAGAACGGTGTTGCCGCCGAAGCAGAAGCCGATTGCGGCGATGCGTTGCGGATCGACAAATTTCTGTTTTTTCAGCTCTTCCAGCCCGGCGGCGGCCCTGGCACGCATCAGAGGCCGGTCGTTCTTGTAGATCCCGGCGGTTTTCCCGGCTTCGGCCGGAGCTGACGGACGAACTCCCTTGCCGTAAATGTCCGCTGCAAAAGCAACGTAGCCAAGCCTGGCCAGCATTTCGGCCCGTTGCCTGATGTGGTCGTTGATTCCGGTCCATTCATGCACGACCAGGATGCCGGGACGTTTTACGGCGCTGGCGTCATCCCAGGCCAGGTATCCCTCAAGCGTGGTATTCCCCTGAACATATTCGACAGTCCTGGTTTTTACAGCGGCTTCCGCATTTACCGAGAATAGAAGCACGATCAGTGCTATCAGCAGTTTTTTCATGTCAGACCTCCCTGAAAATGTAATCAAAAGTGACTTGAACTGCGTAGGATTTACTGCTTATACATAGTAGGATTATAAACTATTTGCGGGTAGCGGGTAAAGATTTCACTACCATTTTGACGGGGTATGCAGGGAGATGTGGTACAGCGGGTGCGAGCTTAATGGCGGGTGAAAGTCAGTTTAAAGTAACGGGGAGCTGATGTTAAATACACTGTTGCCAAAAACACAGTGAAACAATTTGATACACATAGATACCCATTGCAATAATTTGCAACTGAATCCGCGCTGGTGAATTTCATCAGAAATCCAGACCTACGGGAACGCTGACCAGGCTGCCCAAAGTGCTGCATGCCACGAGTGATCCTACAAACGCGACAACAGTTCGGAAATGCGGGTTACATCCGGAAAATAATGATGCATCAGGTATCCGGCAAGGATCGCCAATGCCAGATTCACAACGAAAGGTATGCTGGTTGTTTTGAAAACGCTTCCCATCCAATCGGCGCTGTCCATTCGTTTTGTTCCGCGTATGAGGCCAGCCGCCAGGATGAATTCAAAGGCGGCTTCCGAGAGAATAAAGGGGGCCTCGTAGACCAGAGTGAGTAAATATGACTATCTGGCGTGTTGGCCAGATCCACTGTGATATCATCCGTTTTCCTGATTCGTTCTAATCTGCCGCTAATCCCTTCTCCCCGGGGGAGAAGGTGGCCGAAGGCCGGATGAGGGGGAAACAATGCAACATATTGCAACATTCCCCCTCACCCTGGCCCTCTCCC
>Ga0209212_1001830_pt1 | contig 32589 bp, 34 predicted proteins | sample RifGroC2_FD_183996 | JGI IMG/M metagenome (GOLD analysis project Ga0209212, IMG submission 183996) | Groundwater microbial communities from Rifle, Colorado, USA - Groundwater C2 (SPAdes) (version 2) | ecosystem: Environmental > Aquatic > Deep subsurface > Groundwater | place: Rifle, Colorado...
TACCCTCTCCTTCCAGATGAAAACAGCCGGAGAATATCTCCTGAAAAGATTACTGAATTTGAAAGATGCCTTAAAAAAACGGGCGCTTGAACACAAATACACAGTTTGTGCCGGCAGGTCACACGGTATACATGCCGAGCCTACAACAATGGGTTTAAAATTTGCCTTATGGTATGAAGAAACAAAAAGAAATATTAAAAGGCTTGAAAAAGCTATTGATACAATCAGTGTTGGTCAAATCTCAGGAGCAGTTGGAACCTTTGATCATCTTTCTCCAAAAGTTGAAGAATACGTTTGTGAAAAACTCGGCTTAAAACCTGCACCTGTTTCTACTCAGGTTATTCAAAGAGACAGGCACGCTGAGTTTCTTACGACTCTTTCTATCATAGGCGCAACACTCGAGAAAATTGCAATTGAAATAAGACATTTGCAGAGGACTGAAGTTTTAGAAGCAGAAGAATTCTTTTCAAAAGGACAAAAAGGTTCATCATCAATGCCTCATAAAAGAAACCCGATTGTTAGTGAAAGAATAGCAGGTCTTGCGCGGATTTTAAGAGGCAATGCAATTGCTTCAATTGAAAATGTAGCATTATGGCACGAACGCGATATTTCTCATTCTTCCGTTGAAAGAATAATTGTACCGGACAGCTGTATTGCACTCGATTATATGCTTGACTTGATGATAAAGCTAATAACGAATCTTATTGTTTATCCTGAAAATATGAAAAAGAACCTCGAAATAACACGGGGATTGATAATGTCGCAAGCCGTTTTGCTTAAGCTTGTTGATAAAGAGATCACAAGAGAAGAAGCATACAAAATTGTTCAGAGCCATGCTATGAAAGTATGGGAAGACAAAAATAAAAATCTGAAAGAAGAACTCGTCAATTCAAAAGAGGCAAGAAAATATTTAAGCGAATCGGAGATAAACGAAATCTTTGAAAAGAAAACAATGTTGAAGAATGTAGATTTTATTTTCTCAAGAACTATCGAAAACAATATTTAAGGAGTTTGAGATGACAGCTATTAAAATATTTTTCTCATTTGCAATTTTGTTATTCCTCCCTTCCGATTCTTTTTCCCAGACAAACCTGGAAACAGGCTCTTCAGCTCCGGATTTTACTTTACAGGATGCTTTGGGAAATGAATATACTTTGTCAGATTACTTTAGTGAATCGCCTGTAGTTATATATTTCTATCCGCAAGCAGGTACTTCCGGTTGTACAAAACAAGCCTGCAACATTAGAGATGATTGGAGTAAGTTTGAAGAAAACAATATTATAGTGTTTGGGATTAGCACCGATACAAAAGAAGAAATTGAAAAGTTTGTAAATGACTATAGCCTTAACTTCCCTCTTCTTTCCGATGCTGATAAACAAGTTTCAGAAGCTTACGGGGTGCTCCAACAGAACGGCAGAGATAAGAGAGTAACTTTCATAATTGATTTGGAAGGAAAGGTAAATGAAATTATAGATGTTACAGATATAGATTCACATTCAGAATACGTTTTTGATGCAGCTTTAAAATTAATTCCGATTAATAATGACACAAATTAATCTTCTTTATCTCTACCTTTGAATAGCCTGTATAACCCGTAAGCAGCAAGAGAAAGCCCGATAATTCCGCCGGTTGTTCTTAACACTTTGGAATTTGCTATCCTCTCAAGATTGATTCCCCCGCCTATTTGTTTCATTTCACTATCGCTATATATTGAATCCATAAACTCGACTCTGTCTTTTAACGACTTAAAGGCGATAGTTGTACTCGATCCATCTTTAACAGGTGTAAATTTAACAGCACATTTTTCCTTATCCGTTTCATCAAGTTCATCAATATTTTCAAATTCCCATTTACCATTGAAAATTGTGTAGTTAATTATGCTTCGCTTTTCTCTTGAATAAAGAGGATCGCTAAAGACAAGAACCTCTTTTCCTTCTTCATTTATAACTGTCCGGGAACCGGATTCGTGCTGCTCATTTAAACCGGACGAATCCTCATCACCAATAGTTTCTCTTAAAGATTCACTTTCTCCCGACTTTTTTTCTAATATATCTCTGGACTTTTTCATATTCGTTTATAATTCAAAATTCGTTCCTTAAACTGTGCTAATATAATATTACTATTCTATTTTTTCTAAACCTTAAAAACCGTTCATTTATTCATTATTCTTCTGGAATGTCTTTTAAGACAGTGTATAATAATATCATTTTTACAGAGAGGAACAATTACTAAATTAAATTTGTAATAAAAACCAATTATTCATGAAACATTCAACCGGATATGTAATGAGGAGATTTCTTTTATTTTTTGTAATAATCGTAATAACAGGATTATTTTCAGCGAGATCGTTCGAAAACAAATCGCAATTCTTAACGGCTGATAGTCTACAGGTTCTGGAACCCAAAGATTATTACGGGGAAGAAACAGAACTCATCAATACTATAATTTCAAGATACCATTACAGTAAAGTTAATCTGAATGACTCTCTTTCCGAAGTAATATTTGCAAGATATTTTGATGCGCTTGACCATAACAAAAGTTACTTCCTTGCAAAGGACATTAAGGAGTTTGAAAAATACAAAGACCGGTTTGATGATCTTTTGTTAAAAGGCGAACTTAAACCTGCTTATGAAATTTTTGAAATATATAGAGAAAGAGCGAACACTCGCCTGGATTATGTACTTGCAATACTAAAAAAAGGATTTGATTTTACTTTAGATGAATATTACGAAACTGACCGCGAGAATGCAGAATGGTCTGCTAACAGTGAAGAAGCAAATGAAATCTGGAGAAAAAAAGTTAAAAATGACGCACTTAGTTTAAAGCTTGCTGGAAAAGAATGGGATTCTGTTGTAGAAACTTTAACCAAAAGATATGAGAGTTACAGGAGAGCCATAAATCAGTATGATAGCGAAGATGTATTCCAGCTATTCTTAAATTCATATACTGAAGTTGTTGACCCTCATACAAATTACTTTTCACCGCTTACCTCTGACAATTTTAAGATCAATATGAGCCTTTCACTCGAAGGAATAGGCGCACAACTTAGAAACGAGGATGAATATACAACTGTTGTAGATATAGTTCCCGGGGGTCCAGCCAATAAAAGCGGTTTACTTCACAGGAACGATAAAATAATTGGTGTTGCCCAGGGAGAAGATGGCGAAATGATTGATGTTATTGGCTGGAGAGTTACCGATGTCGTTCAGTTAATCAGGGGAGATAAGGGTACTACTGTAAGGTTGTTAATCCTCGCGGCTGATGATGTCAATTCCGTGCAAAAAGAAATAAAACTTATACGTGATAAAGTAAAACTTGAAGAACAGGCTGCCAAGAAAAAAATTCTTGAAATTAAAGAAGACGGTGTTTCATATAAAATTGGTGTGATCGATATTCCTGCTTTTTATAGTGACTTTGAAGCTATGCAGAAAGGCGATAAGAATTACAAAAGTACCACCCGGGATGTTCGAAAAATTCTTGAAGAACTAAAAACGGAAAAGGTTGACGGAATCATCATCGATTTACGCAACAACGGCGGCGGTTCACTTAATGAAGCTATTGATTTAACAGGACTCCTTATTAAAAGCGGTCCTGTTGTACAGGTAAAAAATAGTGATGGAAGTATTCAGGTTGGCGATGACAGAGACAAGGAAATAGTTTACGATGGTCCGCTGGCTGTACTTATAAACAGGTTCAGTGCTTCAGCGTCTGAAATATTTTCCGGCGCAATCCAGGATTATAACAGAGGAGTAATAGTAGGTGAGCAATCCTACGGAAAAGGTACAGTACAAAATTTAATTGATTTGAACAAATTCCTGCCAAAATCGGAAGATAAGCTGGGACAAGTTAAAGTAACAATAGCAAAGTATTACAGGGTAAACGGAGGTAGCACGCAAAATCTTGGGGTAATCCCGGATATTTTATATCCAACCACCGTCGATCCTCAAGAAGTTGGAGAAAGTTCTGAAAAGAGCGCCTTGCCATGGGACCAAATTTCAGCTACAGGGTATCAGCCTTTAAATAATATAAAAGAATTTTTCCCATTATTAAAAGAAAAACATAAACAACGGATTAAAAATAATTCTGAGTTTGATTATTTGCTTGATGATCTTGCTGCAACTAAAAAACGCCGTGAACAAAAACTTGTTTCCCTGAATGAAGACACGAGAAGAAAAGAAATGGAGAAAGACGAGGAAGAAAAATTCCAAAGGGAGAATGAACGAAGAAAAGTAAAAGGAATTAAGCTTCTTGAAAAAGGGGAAAAAGTTGAAGAAACTTCTGCACCGGATGATCTTTATCTTGATGAAACCGGAAGAATACTTGCCAATTTTATAGCAGCATCAGTCGGATAAGTCAGGCTGCAAGCAAAGTCATTAGTTTTCTTTTAGCAATTGGAAAGATTGTTTCGGCAAAGGGGAAATCGAGATCTGTATCACAAATAAATGTTGCGGGGTTGGGAAGATCCTGTCTTTCTTTCAACAAATCCTGTTTTATAGATTCGGGCGATTTCTTAATAACCTGTTGTGTTTCACTTCTGACAAATTCGGTTTTTAGTGCCCGGAATTTTTCTTTGCCTGAAAAAAATAAAGAGCTTTCATACCTGTGAACCTGAAGTTTTGCAGCAATATTATCTGTAATCATAAAATAACCGGCTTCTTTATAGATAGGAAGAATTCCAACCTGCTCGAGAGATATATTTTTTTCTACAAAATCGAAAAGGACAATTCCTTCATCAATTGTATTTTGAATTACCGGTAATGCCCAGTCTATAAGTTCGAATATTGCTTCTACATTTTTAGGATTATTAAAATGAGCGGGGGTTTCGAGAATCACTTTCTGTTCTTTGATATTAAAACTTTTGATTTCTTTTGGAAATTTGCCGTTCAAATTATTTCTCGCTGCTTTTATTTGATCCAGCGAATTTTTTAAATCAATTAATTGTGCAAGTGCCGGGTAAATTTTTTTCTTAGTTAAATCCATACTTAATTCCTTTATTCCTCCAAGAATTTTGTATTGATTCATTTCCCAATCTGTTTCCGACGAAAAAAAAGTTTCAAGTGATATCCGTTCCATATTAGTATCTCCGTATTTTCTTAACATAGAACAACTAATATTATACCAATAGAATTTTTCTTCCTGTAAATGGGATTTTTAATAAATTATGAGTGTAATAAAACAGAAATGCTCTAAAGAATTGAAAATAGCTGTATTGAAATGCTACCCGGTGGATATTTCGACACCGGCAAAAGTAAGAATTTACTTCCGGGAATTAATAATGACAATACCTGCGAAGGTCACGGAAATATTCTTTAATCATATCTCGAACTTAATTCCCTGTGCAAGAGGAAGATCGGTTCCATAATTGATTGTATTTGTTTGTCTTCTCATATAAGTTTTCCATGCATCGGAACCTGACTCACGACCGCCCCCCGTTTCCTTTTCTCCGCCGAAAGCGCCACCGATCTCTGCCCCGCTTGTTCCGATGTTAACATTAGCTATCCCACAATCGGAACCAGAAGCAGAAAGAAATTCCTCAGCTTCTCTTAAGTTTAAAGTGAATATTGCAGACGATAATCCCTGTACAACATCGTTTTGAATTTTAATTGCATTAGCAACCTCGCCTTTATACTTAATAAGGTAAAGAATCGGGGCAAATGTTTCTTCCTGCACTATCTTATATTGATTTTCCACTTCAACCAGAGCAGGTATGACATAAGTTCCGGTTTCATAATTATTTCCTTCCAGAACCTCACCACCGTAAATAATTTTGCCTCCCTCCTGTTTAACTCTTTCAATAGCACTTACAAAATCTGTAACAGCGCCCTTGTCAATCAAAGGACCGACATGATTCCTTTCATCGAGCGGGTCACCGATTTTTAATCCTTTGTAAGCTTTAACCAGAGTTTCTTTTACTTTTTCGTAAATAGATTCATGCACAATAAGCCTTCTTGTTGATGTGCACCGCTGTCCGGCTGTTCCGACTGCACCAAAAACAATTGCAGGCATCGCCATTTTAAGATCCGCATTTGCTGTTACTATAATAGCATTATTTCCGCCTAGTTCAAGAATAGTTTTGCCAAATCTTTTTGCTACAACTTCTGCCGCATGCCGCCCAACTTTCGTTGAACCGGTTACAGATATTAATGGAACTCTTTTATCATTTAAAATTCTTTCTCCAATTGTGGATCCTCGTCCAATAATCAGTGAAAATATTCCTTCAGGCAGATTATTTTCTTTAAGAACATTTCCGATAATATTCTGGCAAGCAATTGCAGATAATGGTACTTTTGAAGAAGGCTTCCAGAGATTCACATTTCCACAGACTGCAGCAATCATTGCATTCCACGACCAGACTGCTACAGGAAAATTAAAAGCAGAAATTGTTGCTACAATTCCCAAAGGATGATACTGATCGTACATTCTGTGGCTCGGTCTTTCAGAGTGCGTCGTAAATCCGTAAAGCTGGCGCGATTGCCCTACAGCAAAATCGCATATGTCAATCATCTCCTGAACTTCACCCATTCCTTCCTGCAGAGATTTTCCCATTTCGTAAGAAACGAGTGTTCCCAAATCTTTTTTATAATTTCTTAGCCTGTTTCCAATTTGTCTTACAACTTCTCCCCTTTTAGGGGCAGGAACTTTTATCCAGTATTTAAATGCATCCTGAGCAGTTGTAATTATCTTTTCATAATCTTCTTCAGAAGCCTGGTAAACTGAAGCTATTAATTCCCCGTTAGTTGGAGAGACAATTTTCAATTCACTCTCAGATGTTGTTTTATTCCAGCTTGTCCCGCTTGAGGAGCCATAATTTCTATCTTTAACATCAAGATTTTTAATAAAATCCAACTTAACTTTTGATTTTATTTCCATTTTTAAACTTTCTTCTGTGATTTATTGATACAAAGTTATCAATTTTTTGCTAAAGAGTTACTTAAAAAAACCTGAATTAAACATCAGGAACAGAATAAGAAAATGGAGATTGCTTCTTATAAAGTAAAAGTATAAGTTTGCTAAAAATAAATAAGTAAGTGGGGATTGAATGTCCGGGCAAAGATTTCCTGAAAGTATAAGAACTTTTTTCTCTTCAGGAGTAGGGTGAAGGGGTAAAAAGGAAAATGAAGAGAATAAGCTCTCCTAATAAAAGGGCAGATTATTTTAAGAGGCACTTTTCTACTTTTATTCCTCATCTGACTCTCAAAAAAATAATTAATTTATTAATTAATGAAATTGAGATGCAATTAAGTATTGCTTCTCCAAAGAGTTTTCCTCCATATATAAAAGTTGAACCAACACCGTTGTGTCATTTGCGTTGCCCCGGTTGTTTACAAAAGGATTATGATTTCAAAAAATCCCTGTTGAAATTAAATAATGGCATTATGTACTTGTCTTTAGAAAATCTAAAGACTATAATTAATCCCATTAGGAATACACTTATCGGGGTAAGTTTAAGCCATTACGGGGAGCCTATGTTGAACCCTCGCCTAAGTTCCTTAATAGAGTATTTACATAATAATAACATTGCCGTCAACTTTCCGACTAATTTATCTATAAAATTAAGTGACGATCAAATAGTAAGACTGGTTAAATCCGGCTTAGATTGTATAGAAGTTTCGTTGGACGGAGCAACGGAAGATAGTTACAACATGTATCGGGTTGGAGGGGATTTTAAGTTAGTATTAAAAAATGTAAGATCATTAGCTAATACTAAAAGAGATCTTGGGACCAAACGCCCTAGGATAGTTTGGAAATTTATAGAATTCGAGCATAATAAAAATGAAATTGAAATGCTAAGTAGGTTGTATAAAGACATGGGGTTCGATAGCTATGAAATTATGTGTGATAATAGAAGTAAAAATTATAAAGACGTAACAGAAAAAGATAATAAAAATATGATCGAAGCTAAAAAAACTTGTTACTGGCTTTGGAATACAATAACAGTAAGATGGGATGGAAGTGTCAGACCTTGCTGTACTTTTTCAGATGAAATTAATCTCGGTAACGCTATTGAAAATGATATAAAAAAAATATGGCAATCTCAAAAATATAAGTCTCTAAGAGAAGGATTTAATAAAAAATATTATGGGCAGAAGATGGAGTCGATGTGCAAAAGGTGTATTGGTATGAACTAAAATTTTCTCAGCTTAGAGGGTAAATGAAAACAGCATTAATATATCCATATATAAAACGATCATTCAATGGCTGCAATCCTCCTCTTTCTATTTTATATTTAGCAGCATCTCTACGGCAAGCAGGGAAAGAAGTAATGGTGTTAGATGTTGACGAAGATAATCTTTCCTACCCGGCTATAGTAGATCGTCTTGTTAAATACGAACCACAATTAGTAGGTATACCCCTTTTTTCTACCGAACTAATGCATGCTTATGAATTTGTAAAACTTCTTAAAGCTAAAAATAATTTATGGCAAATCTTAATCGGAGGTCCGCACGCAACAGCATCTCCTGAAGAAGTTATGAATATTTTTAACTGCGATTTCGTTTTAAGGGGCGAAAGTGAAAATAGTTTAGTTCGATTAACAAATTGTATTGAAAGAAATGATAGGTTCGATTCTGTAGGAGGACTTACATTTAAAAAAAATGGTAAAGTTTATAGTAACCCTGCTTCTGATGTAAATCAAAACCTGGATGATATTCCATTCCCTGCAAGAGATTTGCTCAAAACAGCTTACTCAAAAAAGACATATTGGCGTATAGGACACAGGGGGACAACAGACATTATGATAACCTCAAGGGGATGTCCGTTTAATTGCAACTTTTGCTTTAAAGTAGAAAAAAAATTCAGGTTCCGGTCACCAGAAAATGTTTTGGAAGAACTAATAACAATCAGATCAAAAGGCATCCGGAATGTACACTTTATGGATGATCTTTTTCTGGTTCCTCGAACAAGGTGCATAAAGATTTTAAAGCTGATAAAAGAAGAAAAACTCGAAATAAAATTTAAAGTACGCGCACGTGTCGATCTTATAGATGAGGAATTGTTAATTGCCATGAAAGAAGCCGGTGTAATAGCAGTTGTTTACGGCATTGAATCAGGTTCACAAAAAATGCTGGACTTAATGAATAAAAAAACAACCGTGGCTATGAATCGAAACGCAATAAACCTGACCAGAAAGAAAGGTTTACAATGTTATACAGATATTCTTATCGGGTATCCGGGAGAAACTCCTGACACAATTTTAGAAACCGAGAAGCTACTTTTAGATACTAAGCCAACCGCGATAAAAATCAGCGTTATGTACCCTTTTCCCAAAACAACAGTATATAATCAGGCAAAGGAGCAGGGTAAATTAATAGGTGATTGGGATATTAAGGATACCAGACCCTGGATAAAATTACCTTGGGCTGAAAATTTAGATTCAATCTATTCATACAGCAAAAGAATATTCCATAATTATTTGCTTAATCCAAAAGTATTTTTTAATGCTGTGAGATATACTATCCTCCAGTTGGATTTTCAACAACTTAAATCGATAATGCTTTATTTAAAAATACACTTATCGTTAAGATAACTGTCGTGTATTTTTTCTTCAAAATACGAAGACTGAAACTATACGATGTAATTTGGTACTTCTTATTTCCATCTTTTTTCCAAATATTATACAAAAAGTCATTATAAAAATGTATTGCTAAATCTTCTATAAATCTTTAACTTTGTGTATATTTTTCGATAATGTAATAATGATCACTTTTAATTATAAATATTTCATACTTACCTGTCTAAAAGACCACAGGAGTTATTTCGTCTCCCGCTTCGAGAACGTGTTTTAATATTCTCCCCTTTTCTCTGCTCTAAAATCAGTTTTTTATATTCTTCAAAAAGCGGTATTCTTTTTGGTCAATTAAATTTTTAGGTTTTAATATGATAGACAAAATTTTAACAAAAGATAAAATTCAAGCCGAAGACGTACATCAAATCCTTAAGCAATATATGCTTGCGGACGGATTCGAGTTCGTACCGGACCTCAAGAATAGTCACGGCATTTACCTGGTTGATGAGAAGACCGGGGATTCTTATATAGACTTCTTTACTTTCTTTGCTTCTTCACCTTTGGGATTAAATCATCCAAAACTTCTAAATGCAAAAGATGAACTGACCGCAGTTGCAGTTAATAAACCTTCAAACTCGGATATCTTTACAACTTACATGGCTGAGTTTGTTGATACTTTTGGCAGTATTGCAAAACCGGATTATATGAAATATTTATTCTTTATTTCCGGCGGCACTCTTGCTGTTGAAAATGGATTGAAAGTTGCATTTGACTGGAAAGTGCAGAAAAATTTTGTAAAAGGTTATAAGGAAGAGAAAGGACAACAGGTCATTCACTTCAAGCAGGCTTTTCACGGAAGAAGCGGTTATACACTTTCGTTAACCAACACTGAACCGAATAAGATTAAATATTTTCCGAGGTTCAACTGGCCAAGAATAACAAATCCTAAAATAACTTTTCCTCTCGATCTTCATCTTGATGAAGTTATTAAGTCCGAGCAAAAAACGGTTGATGAAATTTATACGGCTATAAAAAACAACCCGGACGACATAGCTGTTATTATTATCGAACCAATACAGGGAGAAGGCGGCGATAATTTTTTCAGGAAAGAATTTTTTGAAAAGTTGAGAGAAATCGCCGATGAGAATGAAATACTATTGATGTTCGATGAAGTGCAAACAGGCTTTGGGTTAACAGGAAAATTCTGGGCTGCAGAACATTATGTTAAACCGGATATTATCGCGTTCGGCAAGAAAGCTCAAATATGCGGGATAACGGTATCTGATAGAATAGATGATATCGATGAACATTGTTTCCGTAAACCGAGCCGTATCAATTCTACTTGGGGCGGAAACCTCGTTGATATGGTGAGATCAAAACATATATTGAGAACTATGGAAGAGGAAAATCTTGTTGAGAATTCCCGGGTAGTCGGCGAGCATTTATTGAGCCAGCTGAAAGAAATTCAGAAAGATTTTCCAAATACAGTAAGCAATGCACGCGGCTTAGGCTTAATGTGCTCTTTCGATCTTCCATCAACCGAAACCAGGAACATGTTTAAAGAAAACTGTCTTAGAGAAAAATTAATTATCCTGGGCTGTGGAGAAAAATCAATCCGTTTCAGACCGCCGTTGAATATTACTAAAGATGAAATTGACGAGGGGTTGAATATTATCAGGAAAGTTCTATTTTTACTTTCGTAAAAAACATAATTTATTATACTACTTGCATGACGCCCCGCCTTTGGCGGGGTTGTCGTTTTAAATAATCTCAAATCTGAAACCTGCCTGACGGCAGTCAGGTTTCAAATCTCAAATCTTTGTAATTTAAGTTTTAATTTCAAAAATATTTATTCATTATGCCCGGTTCATTTTACATAGTCAGTACGCCAATAGGAAATCTTAAAGATATAACTTTAAGAGCAATTGAAGCTCTTAAAGAAGTTGATTTTATTGTTTGCGAAGATACACGGGTTACTTCTGTTCTTTTAAAGCAATATGATATTCATAAAGAGCTTATTTCGATGAATGCACAAACAGAATCAAAAAAAATTCCCGGCTTGATTGAGAAAATTTTGAATGGAGAAAACTGTGCTTTGGTTTCTGATGCCGGAACACCTTCTATTTCCGATCCGGGAGTAAGATTAATTTCTGAGGCAATTAAAAATGAAATAAAAATTATTCCTGTTCCCGGGGTTTCTGCCTTGGTTACTGCACTTACAATTAGTGGGCTACCGACTGATTCGTTTGTGTTTGAAGGATTCCTTCCCCAAAAGAAAGGGAGAAGGACAAAACTTAAACAATTGGCTGGAGAAGAAAGAACGATAGTTCTTTATGAATCGACTTACAGAATTGAAAAGCTAATTAAAGAACTCAATGAATTTATGCAGGAAAGATATATAGTTATCTGCAGGGAACTCACAAAAAAATTCGAAGAAGTAAGAAGAGGTTTTCCAAAAGAACTTTTAGAAACCTTTAATAAATCAATCAATAAAGGTGAGTTTGTTGTTATAATAGCTCCTAAAAACTGGAAAATACTTTAATCATTCACTGTCGTAATCGATCAAAGCTCTTACATCATAATCTTTTAGTTTTGTTCTCCCTTTAAGGAAGGATAATTCAACTATAAAAGAAGCCTGTACAACCTGCCCTCCAAGCTTTTCAATAAGTTTGCAAGCAGCCTGAGCGGTACCCCCGGTTGCAAGAAGATCATCGTGCAAAAGAACTTTATCACCTTTAGAGATGGCATCTTTATGTATTTGAAGAGTGTCTTCACCATACTCAAGTGAATAAGTTATGCTTTCAGTTTCGGCAGGAAGCTTTCCTTTCTTCCGGCAAGGAATAAAACCAACATCAAGCTTTTCTGCCAGGGAAACTCCAAACATAAAGCCCCGTGATTCAATTCCAACTACCTTTGTTATGTTCTTATCCTTTGTAAAATCGAAAAGACGTGTAATAGTTTTTTTAAGCGCAACAGGTTCTTTAAGAAGAGTCGTAATATCGCGGAACATAATTCCTTTCTTAGGAAAATCTTTTACGCTTCTAATGTATTTTTTAAGATCGTCCGGCATTCTTTACCTCATTTTTTTTAAGAAGAAAATCTTCAATACCTTTTTTGAAATCTTCTGAAGAACGACTTATCGTATTTAATCTTATACAGTAATCAACTGCTTCATTAACATTAAGATTTGAAATATCCGATATCATTTTTTTTGTAAATTTCATACTGAAATCTGAATTAACTGCAAGCTTGTTGGCAAAACTTTTTGCTTCGGTTAAAGCATTGTCGGCAAGAAAATCTACCAGACCCAAATCGTTGGCTTCTTGTGCATCCATTATATCTCCGGTAAGAAGGAGTTGCTTTGCTTTCCCTTCGCCGATTTTTTTAATAAGAAAGATAGATACTATGGCAGGGATAAAACCTATTTTACTTCAGAATATCCAAACTTTGCATTGCTTCTATCTGCAATAATAAAATCACATACACTTGCCAAGCCGCAACCTCCTGCTATAGCAGCTCCATTTACAGCGGCTATAGTTGGAACCGGGAATTTATATATATCGAGAAATAACTTTGCAAGAGATTCGGAGTCTTTCTCATTTTCGATGGAATTATAGTCTTTTAATTTGTTAAGATATTCGAGATCGGCGCCTGAACAAAAGCTTTTTCCCTCACCTGTAATTATTAAAATCTTAATTTCGATATCGTCTTTTATCTCTTTTAACTTGTCTTTTAGCTGTGCAACAAGCTCAGGGTTAAGTGCATTCCTTTTTTCAGGACGATTTAAAGTAATAATGGCAACCTGATTTTCTTTTAAATATTTTATCATCTTTTCTCTTAAAAGAGATTTACAATAAAATACATTTGTAAATAAGTAGAAATAAACCCGACTAAGGCACCGGCTGTTACCTGGGCAAGAGTGTGCACTTTACGAAATATTCTTCCCCATCCAATTAAAACAATTAACGGCAAAAATAATAAAGATTGCCATCCTGCAGCAAAACATAAAGCTGCAAAGGGACCTGAAGCTCCCATCGTGTGTGCACTTATTTTCCAGATTTTATTTATCAGCATAATTAAAATTGTATTGGAAATATAACAAAACCATAATGCTGTTGAAATAATATTTATTTCATAAAGAAGAAGAATTGCGAATCCAAAAACATAAATTAGGGTTGAAATCAAATACGGAAGAGTTCTTTCTTCTTTTACGCTTGCGTCTGAATCAGCAAGCTTTCCTTTTTTTCTTAAATAAAGGAAGAGGATAATGTGGAATGCAAAGCCAAAGGTAAAAGCAACAATCAGCAGGATTACTCTTTTGGTTAAATCACTTTCGAAAGCAAATGCGAAATAAGTAAAGAGAATAATCGTAAAAGACGGAGGGACAAATAAAATGGAAATAATCCTGGCAAGATGATAATAAAAACTGTTAACCAATCAACAAAAAAGTTTTCTGAATGAAGAAAAGGCTGAACGCTTTGCTCGCATTGAAATTTTAAACTGCAACTTTATAGTCTTCCAGCTCTTCGAGATATTTTAGAAGAATATCTTCTACAGGTTTATATTCCGTAATCGTCATCAGCCTATTCCTAATCTGCGAAGCATTATACAATCCTTTAAGATAACCAGAATAAAATTTACGATGTTCCAGTACTGCTCTTCTCTCTCCTTTTACTTTAACAGCAAGCTCAATATGACGCAGAGTAGTTTTAATCCTTTTTGCAGGATCAATTAAAGTAGAAACATATCCCTGGGTTAATAATTGTTTTGCGTTTTCAAATATCCATGGGTTTCCAATCGCTCCTCTCGCAATCATTACACCATCTGCATTTGTTTCATCAAAGGCTCTTTTAACATCGTGAGCTGTAAGAACATTTCCATTTAACACAACAGGGATTTTAACGGCTTCTTTAACTTTCCTGATCCATTCCCAGTAAGCTTCTCCTTTATGCCCCATGGCTCGCGTTCTGCAATGAACTGTTATCGCTTTAACTCCGGCATCTTCCATTCTTTTTGCAACATCAACAATGTAAATGCTGTTGTTGTCCAATCCCAATCTTGTTTTAACAGTAACCGGAAGGGAAACAGAATCAACTACTGCTTTTACAAGCTTCTGCATGTAAACTGGATCTTTAAGAAGTCCGGCACCGGCGCCACATGCAACAACATTTTTTACCCAACAGCCGGCATTGATATCTATCAGGTCGGGATTCTCAGCTTCTGCAATTCTTGCTGCACCAACCATTGAATCGATGTTTGAACCATAAATCTGTATTCCGACAGGTCTTTCTTCATCTATAATTCTTAATTTTTTATGAGTCTTTTCAGAAGCACGAATTAATCCTTCCGAGTTTACAAACTCTGTATAAACAGCATCGGCACCAAGTTCCCTGCAAACCAGTCTGAAGGAAATATCGCTTACATCTTCCATAGGAGCAAGCAGAATTGCTTTTTCTATATTTACTTTTCCGACAGAAAACATGTGATTCTTTTCAAATTTTACTGTAAAGATAAAAACAATTAGCGAAAGTAACGAGACAATTCTTAATTCAATATTTATGAATTACTTTAATTACAAATCCAATATTACGTAATATCGTTTGATTTTCTTTTAACACCATCTTATCTAAAAATACTATATTAGCATTGTAGTCTTTCTCCCTTTTTTAGCAACTGAAAATAGTGTGATTTGAAAAAATATTTAACCCATAGTTTTAACACCGATGATGCAGAACTTATTTCAGTCATTGATGAATTGCCTCTCTGGTCGGCTCCATTTGGTCTGAAGTTGCTCGATACAATTAAATTGTCGCATAACATCAAGGCACTTGATATCGGGTGCGGGTTAGGTTTTCCCGTTATTGAACTCGCTCAAAGATTGGGTGATACTTCTAAAGTATTTGGTATCGATCCTTGGGAAAAAGCAACTGAACGTACACTTTTTAAGATTAAGAAATACGGAATCAATAATGTAGAAATAATTCAAGGCATCGCCGAGGAATTACCTTTTGAAGATTCCTTTTTTGATCTTATCGTTTCAAACAACGGTATCAATAATGTTCAGAATATGGAGCTTGCTCTCTCGGAGTGCGCCAGGGTAAGCAAACCAAATGCACAATTTGTAATTACACTCAATCTTGAAGATACTATGATAGAATTTTACCAGGTATTTGAGAAGGTGTTAGAAAATAATAATTTGAATAGCGAGATTGTTAAAATGAAGGAACAGATATATTTCAAAAGAAAACCATTAAGCGAGATGAAGGAATTAATTACGTCTATTGGATTTAGAATAATAAATATTCAGCATGATAAATTTTATCTTAGATTCGTTGATGGATTAACAATGTTCAATCATTCATTAATTAAATACTGGTTCCTTGATGGATGGAAAAGTATATTAGACGGTGTTCACTTAGAAAAAATATTTAACGAGGTTGAAACAGAACTAAATGATATAGCAAAAGAAAAAGGTGAAATATTGTTAACCGTCCCTTTTGTTACAATTGATTGTAGAAAAGATAAATAATCTTAGTAAAGGATAGGATAAAAATGTCAGCTTACATAATCGTAGAAGTTGAAGTAAAAGATCCAATAAAGTACGAGGATTACAAAAAATTAACGCCGGCTACTCTTGAGCCTTTCGGAGGAAAGTTTATTGTCCGCGGAGGGAAAGCCGAATTGATTGAAGGTGAAAAGGAGCCGGAACGTGTTGTTGTTTTAGAATTTGAAAATGCAGAAAAAGCAAAAGCCTGGTGGAATTCTCCAAAGTACAGCGAAGCAAAGAAAATACGGCATGCTGCAGCCAATTCAAGAATGATTCTTGTAGAGGGTGTCTAACACTAAATAAGACTTCTTAAAAAATTATAAAACCAGAAAAAATGATTGATAAAAAAGAATTAAAAAAACAATACAAGCAGACTCTTCAGCCAATGGGTGTTTACCAGATTAAAAACCTGGTTAACGGAAAAATATTTATAGGAAGCGTTAAGAACCTTCCGGGAAAATTAAACAGTGTGAAGTTTCAGCTCGAAAATGGTTCCCACATGAACAGTGAATTACAAAAGGATTTTAAGAATTCAGAAGAGAAAAGTTTTTCTTCTGAAGTTGTTGATTATCTCGAACCGAAAGAAGATCCTGGTTATGACTACACAAAGGATTTAATGGTGCTTGAAGAAATGTGGGTAGAAAAACTCCAGCCTTTTGATGAGAAAGGATACAACAAAAAGAAAAAAATAGCGTAATGGTTCTCATTATTATTATCATTCTTAACTATAAAAATCATGAAAAACTTTATAGTACCTAAGATATTTTTCCTTATGATATCAGTTCCAACTGTTTTATTAGCTTTTACTTATAATATTTCAGAGGAGCAATTGGTAAGAGTTTCATATATAAGCACTGTCGATAATCTCGAGCGCGACTTTTTTCTTTACTTGCCGAAAGGTTATAATGAAAATCCCGAGAGGCAATGGCCGGTAATTTTATTTTTACATGGCGATGGCGAACGGGGCAACGGTAAAGATGAACTTGATTATGTTTTAACCCACGGTCCCCTTTACGAAGCATGGATACAGAAAAGAGATTTGCCGTTTATTATAATATCTCCCCAACTGCATATGTTCGGAAGGGATACACTGGGCATTGATTTTCTTACCAACCGTGATCCTAATAAAATACCAAAACGTTTAAAGGAAGGTGTTTCTGAACGCGAACCTGATTTTGTTACCGATTATCCAATGGAAGGTACAACACCTTTCGAAGATTTTACGGATGAATTACCTAAGTCAAAAGACGGATGGAATCGTGTTGAAGATGATTTGCTAAGCATTCTTAATATTGTAACTACAAAATATAATGCCGATAAGAACAGAATATATTTAAGCGGTCTTAGTTATGGAGGGTTTGGCACATGGTATATGGCAAGTAAACATCCCGAACTGTTTGCAGCAATAAATCCGATTGTCGGTTGGGGACATCCTTCGCTAATGGAACCGATTGCCAAATATAAAATACCTGTTTGGACTTTTGCCGGTGGAAGAGATAATGGCGATGAGAAAGTGGAATACTTCCTTAAAGGTTTAAATAAATTAGAAGAGCTCGGAGACCCGGAAGTTCTTTTTACAATTCACGAAGATATGGGACATGATACCTGGAAACGTGTCTATGCCGGAGAAGATATTTATAACTGGTTTTTAAAACATTCAAAATAAATTTACAGGCTGTTAGCTTTGGGATGGATATTAGGCATTTTGGGAAGTTGTTCAGATCATAAATTACAAAAACTAAAATCTATACATCCTACTTCACTTCATTCCTTTATTTCAGACAAAATTTATATAGCCGCCGGCGGTATTCCTGAAACCTGCTTAAGCTCAAAAAGCACAGATAGCTCGCCTGGTTGGCTTGCCTGCGGAGTTGGAATTAAATATGAAAACGGTAACGCCTCCTTGATGAAAGAAAATGATTGGAATTCAGAATTAATCAAAAAAGATTTTTCTCAGTATAATTTGAACGGACACTTCGCAGCTGTAAGATGGAATAATGATAAACTTGAGTTATTCACAGACCAGTTAGGCGTAAGAAATATTTATCTTACAAAATTAAATGATTGCATAGTCTTCTCAACAAGGCTCGATTGGATTTCAAAACTAAATAGAAATATTTCTGTTGATTGGGAAGAACTCGGTGCAAGATGGTTCCTGGTGAATCAACTTTCCGATAAAAGTATTTTGAAAAATGTTGAAAGAATTAACCAGGGTGGAAAAGCAGTATTTAATCTTAGCCCGTTTTCTGTAGAGGTAATAAATAAACCCTGGCATCCTGGTTTTGTTCCTTCACATAATGATAAAGATTTAAAATCAACTCTAAGTGATTTTACTTTGTGTGGACTTAAAAGTGATAGGAAATTATCTTTGGCACTCTCCGGTGGGTTAGATTCACGCATTCTACTTGCAATACTAATGTCGTCACAGTCGAATAGCTGGTCTTTACATTCATTAAATAGCCGGGAAGATCCCGACAGAAAAATAGCTGAACAAATTTCTAAAAAACTTAGCATTGATCATTTTTTTTGGGAATACTCATTAGCTCCTATTGATAAAATTATTAATCCGCTAAAAGATTTTATCGGGCAAACAATGCTAACTGTTCCCGCTTCTGCTTTTTTGAATGTTCAGTTTTATCCCATGCTTTATAATCAAAACAAAATTGTAATTGACGGTTCCTGGGGTGAAATAGCAAGAAGACGCTTGTTTGTTGGACTTAAATTAAGAGGAGGAAAAGCAATTTATAATAATGATTATACCGGATTGATTCCCTTTTTGCAAAGCGGTCGCCCAACATTTTTTGCCAATGATTATTATCATTTCATGCAAGGCACTTTAGAAAAACATATAGAAAATTTTTGTATATCCATGCCTTCACCTAAAGATTTTGGAATAGATAACTGGATCGATTTATTTGCTTTAAGAACCCGCTTGCCTAATGCTTCTGCACCGGAGCAGGTAAGGTCCGATAGTGAATTTATTAATTATATGCCTTTCATTCAGCCGGATTTCTTAAAGAAGGTATTTGAAACTCCTGTCCTTGAAAGAAAGAACAGCAAAATTTTTCACAAAATTATTGACGATAATTCTCCAAAGCTTAAACACTTCCCTCTTGTTAAAGACGGTATAATATATCCATTCAGGTTAGGAACTGTACCTGCTTCAATTTATATGAAGATTAAAAGAAAACTTGGCTTTGTTTATCATGATAAGATGGTTGAGAATTTTCTTAATCATCTTTCAGATTTCATCCAGGATACGATTCGCTCTACAGATGTAAGATCATCAGGTTTTTACGATTATAAAAGAATAACTGAAATTACAGATGGCTATTTTCTGAAGAAAGATATGAATTATGCACGCGATCTTAACTGGTGGCTAAGTTTTGAAATCTGGCGAAAAACTATAACAAATGAGTAAGTGTATTTAACTTTAAGTTCCAAACACCTTCCATATAAAAAAATAATTTGTAAATTTATCCCGTAGGTTCCCCGGTAAAAGAAATATGACTAATACTATAAAAAATAATTTGCATAGCGGAAAATTTATTGCTGAAAAGCTATGGGAAACCGAAGAGAGTTTACGTGTTCTGATGAACTCGAATCCTGAAGCGGTTTTCATACTGGATACAGAAGGAAACTTTATTGCGGCAAATGAAAAAACTGCACAAAGATTTGGAAAACCGTTAGAAGATCTTATCGGCACAAATGTTTTTTCCTACCTTACTCCTGAACTTGCAAAAAGCAGGAAAGAAAAGGTTGATGAAGTTATACATACGGGAAAGCCGGTAAGGTTTGATGATTCGCGCAACGACAGGTTTTTTGATAACTATTTACATCCTGTTTTTGATTCTGATGGAAATGTAATAAGAATTGCTGTATGGGTAATAGAATTTACTGAAAGTAAGCTGGCAGTCGATGCGCTTAAAGCAAGCGAAGAAAAGTTCAGGGAGCTTGCTGAGAATATTGAAGATATTTTCTGGATCAGGAAGGATAATGAAATAATTTATGTTAGTCCGGCTTACGAAACTATTTGCGGGAAGAGCTGTGAAAGCCTTTACGAAAATCCCAACTCATTTTTAGAAGCAACTCATCCGGATGATCTTCAGCAGGTTATCAGTAGTCTGAATTCGGATCAGTACACAAAAGAGGGTTTGTTCAATGAAGAGTTCAGGATAATTCGTCCCGATGGAACAATAAAATGGATCTGGGCAAAAACTTTTCCTGTAAAGAAAAACGGAGAAATAATAAGAACTGTAGGAATTGCAGAGGACATTTCATTAAGAAAAGAATATGAGGAAAAAATAAACGAAGCCCTTATTAAAGAAAAGGAACTGAACGATCTGAAGTCAAGATTTGTATCGATGGTGTCGCACGAATTCAGAACCCCACTCGGACTCATACTTTCCTCAACAGAATTGCTGCAGAATTACGGCGATAAATGGGAAAAGGACAAAAAGGAGGAAATGTTTGAGAAAATTAAGAAGGCTGTAGATAATCTTACCGGACTTATGAAGGATATTATTGTTTTGAACGAAGAAGAGTCCGGTAAAATTAGAATTACTCTCACTGAAATCGATTTTATAAGTTTTGTAAATGAATTGATAGAAGAAATTAAAATAAGTTCACAAGAAAATATCTCCATTAACTTTCATCATTCCGTCAGTTCATTGAAGATAACAACTGATAAAAAACTTCTTCGCCAGATATTTCTCAACCTAATTTCCAATGCGGTAAAATTCAGTTCTAAAAAAAATAATGTTTATATAAATCTTACTTCGGATCAGTCAGTATTTACAACCGAAATTAAGGATCAAGGAATCGGTATTCCTAACGATGACCTGGATAATATTTTTGAACCCTTCATAAGAGCGAAAAATACCGGAGAAACAAAAGGAAGCGGCTTAGGGCTTTCGATAGTTAAACGTGCTGTGGAACTTTTGAATGGAGAAATAAAAGTAAAAAGCAAATTAAATGAAGGAACAGTTTTTACGGTTTCGCTACCGATTAAACATAATGATTGAATGAATGGATGAATGAAATTAATGTAATAGTTATTCAATCATTCAATAAAGATTATGGAAAAGATTTTAATAATAGAAGACGATAAAGCCTACATAGAGAACATAAAAATTCTTCTTGAAGAAGAAGGTTTTAACGTTACTTCTGCAGTAAATGGTTTTGATGGAATCGAACTGGCTAAAAACGAAATCCCTAATTTAATTATTTGCGATATTATGCTTCCGGATGTTGACGGCTATTCCATTCTTAAAGAATTAAGAAGAAGAGAAAAAACAAAGTTTATTCCATTAATATTTTTAACGGCAAAAGCTTCAATGAGTGATCTGCGAATAGGTATGAACTTAGGTGCAGATGATTACCTTACAAAGCCGTTCAGGGCTGATGATCTTCTTACTGCAGTAAGAACAAGATTGGAAAAAGCAAAGCTTGTATTTGATCTACTCAGAAAATCGGGGGATCAGCCACAAAGCAAAACAAAACTTGAAACCGATGATTATATATTTCTTCCCGGTAAAAATAATTATGAAGTTCTTACGGTAAACAATATTGTTTGTGTCGCTTCTGAAGGAGTATATTCAAATGTATATTGTAATGACGGAAAAAAAGTGCTCGTGCGAAAATTACTAAAAGAATGGGAGGAAACTTTACCTGAAAAGATTTTTCTCCGTGTTCATAAATCAAGTATTGTAAACCTGAAATATTTAAAGAAAGTTGAAAAATGGTTTAACGGGGCTTTTAAGATTTACTTAGACCAATACAATGAACCAATTATCGTGAGCCGCAGGTTTGCTGCAAGACTGAAGAAAAGTATTTAAAGTTCAAGTTCAAGAAGATGAAAGTCTTTTCTTGCACTTGCTCTTGCACTTGCGCTTGTTCTTCCCTCCTCTACCTCTCATTACATCTAACGACCGGATATTACATATTCATTCTTTTCTGAGTACTATCTATCCATTTTTGGTACGCAGAAAATATTCCTCTTTCTAAAACCATACAAATGAAAAAAATACTGATACTTGAGGGCGGTAGAGCAATAAGCAATATGATCAGCAATTTTAATGAAAGTGAAAATTATAAAGTCTTGCTGTCTGTTTCTTTCCCGGGAAACGGCAATTTAAAACTGCCGGGCGAAATTCCCGACCTGGTAATTGCTGATTTAACTTCGATTAAAAAAGAGAAGGTTGAATTTCTTATGCTGTTAAAGAGTAACCCGGTCATTTCTATGATTCCGTTTCTTTTAATAACCTCGAATAAAGGGAAGGAAACTCCGGGCAATCACACTGAGCTCAGAGAAAATTTTCCTAAGCAAAATTATTACTTAAACAAACCTTTTTCAAAAGAAAGTTTGTTAACCTTAGTTATGAGGATACTTAAACAGTATGAAAGTATAAGTCCCTGGTAGATTATTCTGTCATTATCCATTTTCTCTTGTTAGGTACTAATAAGCTAAATCCATAATTAAAAAAGGAGAAAGAAATGTTAAAAAGATTCCTGTTACCCGGTATTATTTTCTTGTTGATAGCTAACATTGGTTTCAGCCAGGAAAAAACACTTTACCAACGGCTTGGTGGTTATGATGCAATTGCTGCCGTGGTTGATGATTTCGTTATGCAACTTGCAACCGATCCTTCCCTCGGAGCTTTCTTTAAAGGACATAGTGAGGATTCAATAAAGAAAATAAGACAACATGTGATCGATTTTATTTGTAATGCTGCGGGAGGTCCCTGTTCTTATACCGGCAGAGATATGAAAACTTCTCACAAAGGATTGGGAATAACGGAAGCTCAATGGAACAAAAGCGTTGAATACCTGAAAGCAACTTTAGACAAATTCAAAGTTACCGAAAAAGAACAAAATGAATTATTTGCTGCAGTTTTTTCTGTAAAAAATGATATCGTTGAAAAAATGTAGGTGCTGATTAAAAGATGACATCTTCTAGCTTGTACAAATCCTTGCAGAAAGATGTCATTTTTAAGGATTAAATTATTAACTAATCAAAAAAATAACAAAAATAAAAGGAGGTCGTTATGTCACTCTCAATTTATTTCAGACCAAAGTCAATGAGCATCAATCAATACGATGATATAATAAAGAGGTTGGAAAAAGCAGGTGCGGGAAATCCTAAAGGAAGATTATACCATGTTTGCTTTGGAAGCAATGGTAGTTTACATGTTCATGATGTGTGGGATACCAAGGAAAATTTTGAAAAGTTCGGACAAACTTTAATGCCAATTCTTAAGCAGGTAAATGTTGATCCGGGAGAGCCTGAGATTAAAGAGATTCACAACATTATTTGAAAGATAATTCGTTTTATTTCGCGGAAACAATAAGACAAATAATTTTTAAACAAAATAAAGGATAAAACCATGTATAAAAAATATTTTAACCTTCTTTTGCTTCTTTTAATTGTTAGTCTTGCGGCTTGCCAAAGCAAACAGACTAATGAAATGGAAGAGCATCACAAAGCTGCTGCTGTCAAAATAATTGAGATATTCGATGGGGGTAATGTTGATGAACTTGATGATATTATTGGCGACAATGCTGTTGAACACCAGATAGACACATCTATAACAAAGAAACAAGGACGTGAAGCAGTTAAAGAAACATTCAGTTATTTTCATAAAGTTTTTCCTGATATGAAAACTACAATTCATTCGATTGCAGTTTCAAATGATACTGTATTCATTTATTCAACATCTGTAGGTACAACTGCAGAACCGTTTATGGGAATGCCAGTAAATTATAGGCATACAGTTTCCGGAGTAGATGTAATAAGATTCGAGGGAGAAAAGGCAGTTGAACATTGGGGCTTTATCGGTTTTGAAGATATGATGAAGATGATGCAACAGCCAATGATGAATGATACTAAATGAAATCAGAAATTTATAATCAACTGTGAGAGGTGATATTATGAACGAACAACAAAATCTTAAAACAGTAGAACAGATATATGAAAACTTTCTTAAAGGAAATCTCCCGGGAATATTAAACAGTTTCTCCGAGGATATAGTTTGGAAAGAGCCGCCTCATGGACCGGCTCCTCTTGCAGGTACATTTAGCGGCAAAAAAGAAGTAACTGATTTCTTTATGAAAATGAATGAAGCTTTAGAAATTCTCAGTTTTGAATCCAGGAAAATTATTGCACATGAAAATCTTGTAATAGCAATATGTTATTATCAGGCAAGATCCAAAACTACGGGTAAGCAGTGGGAAACCGATTTTGTGGAAGTGTGGAAGTTAGAAAACAATAAAGTCGTTGAATTCCAGATATTTAAAGATTCTGCCGCAGAGCTTCTGGCATTTCAGCCAGAAATAATTGATAAAGTTATATAGAGTGCAACAGAATGATCAACAAGAAAAAAAAGGAGTTCGTTATGTCATCAGGAGAAACAAATGATGAATTTCGGTTTTGATTTTTATTGAATGACCATAATTATAATTTACAAAAGGAGTCTATATGAAAAGCTTATTCATTCTTTTCAACTTAACCTTATTGTTTATCCTTAATGGGTGTACTCAAATAAAAGAAGCGGACATTGAAGCTGAAAAATCAAAAGTGAAAGAAGTTGTTGACCAGTTTGAGCAAGTTTGGGAACAGGAAGACATGGAGTTGTTCTCGATAATTATTGCTCATGATCCCGGCTCGGTCTTCTACGGAACGGATGCCGCAGAACATTTCGTGGGATGGGACGTATTAAAAAAAGCAGCAGAGACAATGTTCCCGGCATTCGAAAACATTAAAATCACCGTCAGAGACCAGGTCATCAAGGTTCATTCTTCCGGTAATGTAGCATGGTTTTCACAGATATGGGATTGGGATCTAATAGCTGAAGGGCAGCCTGTTAGCGTACCGGACTGCAGGTTTACCGGAGTTTTGGAGAAACGAAATAACAACTGGGTGTTTGTGCAATTTCACAATTCTGTTCCTGTATCTGGACAAGCAGCCCAATATTAACAATTAATATCAATCACTTAATCAAAGGAGTAAAAAATGTTAAAACGATTCTTGTTCCGCAGTCTTCTGGTAGTACTTTTTGTAGGTACAAACTTTAGCCAGGAAAAAACCCTTTATGAGCGACTTGGCGGCGTAAAGCCAATTTCATTAGTTGTTAACGATTTTATTGATCGCCTTGTTGCCAACGACGTTCTGAATGCAAATCCGATGATAAAAGCAGGGCGCAATCATTCACCAGATGCCTATCTTAAATTCCAGGTAACAAATCTTGTTTGCCAGGTAACCGGTGGACCTTGCGTTTACACAGGATTAGGAATGAAAGAATCTCACCAGCACCTTAATATTACGGAAAATGAGTGGCAGGTGATGCGGGACGAGTTCAAAAAATCCCTTGATAAATTCGGAGTTCCTGATAAAGAACAGAAAGAACTTTTTGATATTGTTGAAAGCACAAAAAAGGATATTGTAGAAATGAAATAACAACTCGCATTATTGCAAGCAAGTTCAGCATGACAAGTGCGTAAAGTAAATAACTAATTAACAAATAATAAATAAAAAATTATTCGGAGGTATAACATGTCGGTTCAGGAAAACTTAAAAATAGCAAAAGCATTTTACGATGAATTTAACAACCGTAATTTTGCTAATGTTCAAAAATTGGTAGATGATAATGCAGAACTCAAGCTAATTCCTTTCAATGCAAAATTCACCGGCAAGGAAGGTTATTTGCAGCTTTCTCAGGGCTGGGCTAATGCTTTCCCTGATGGACGTTGCCATGTTACTAATATTGCAGCAAGTGAAGATGGGGCTGTTGCTGAGTTCGCAGGTCGTGGTACACAAACGGGAACCTTCATGTCCCCTGGAGGAGATATAATGCCTACAGGGAAAAGAGTTGATGTTCCTTTCTGTGATGTATTCAAAATTAAAAATGGAAAAATCGTTTCTTATAATTCTTATTTTGATTCTGCTACTTTTATGAAGCAGCTTGGATTAATTCCGGAAAAAGTTTAAAATAAAACTTAATTAAATTCTTTCCGCCTGTATCCGGCGGAATATATTTGTAGAGCAACGGTAATCCACTTATGCAAAAATCACTTTTTAAAGAGGTATTAATGTTTGCAGTAAACCATCTCCTTTTTTCAAAGCCTGTCGATGAATTTCGCCTGGTTGTTGAACAAGAAGGGTTACCTTTGCTCTCAGGTTATCAAGGCTTCAGGGATTTTTATTTCGCTACACTGATTTGATATAATTAAACTTTTAATTTAAGTTTATTAAAAGTAATTAATAACTCCCCTATTTTCTTCTAAATTTGGGTGGGGAAAAAGGATAAATATGAATATTGGGACTATCCATATAACACTCTTAACTGTCGTGAGCGATATGCATGATAAAACTTTAACTATATTCTCCAACGATAATCGTTCAGTCAGTATATAGTGCAATGTGCCAGAGGCATAAGAAATATCTTAAAAGTTGTGGGTTAAAATTATGAAACCGTCAGAAAAGAGTATTAAAAAAAATGATGATATTCTTGAAAATTTTAACATTAAACAAATTGAGATAAATCGTAAAGAAGCAGCAGACGTCAAAAGCTGTTTTACTACTCAAGCTCATCAGACTTTAATAGCATCTGCCGCAATTTTAGGTATAGGCGTTAATTTAATGCAAAGTCTTTCTTCAAATTACTATTTTTTAGCATTAGCGGCTTTTTTAACAATAGTACTATGTCAAACAACAATTCACGTTGGTTGCCATAAATACAATACTGCTAATCGTACAACAGCATTTCAAATTCATTTAGCACGTGTGATTGATTATGATGAGAATAACAAAAATGGAGAAAAACTTGCCTTAGAATTACGAAGAATTGATTGGGAAGAGGCAATGTTCGCCTGGAGGATAGTTCAACCAGTTATATTTGAATACTTTTATAAAAAAAATATTTTCGGCTTTTGTTTTAAACGCTTTAAGCTGCCAAAGTGGATAATTTCCAATAAATACAAAATGTTCGTTGATAATATTAAAAAATATCCATGGTACGACAGTAGAGAATTATTAAAAGAACATAATTTGAGTAAATACAAAGAGAATAAAGGAAATCCTGATATTTGTAATCAGAATAAATCTGTCATAGCTAATTTTTATCCCGGTACCTATCTTAGAAGAATGTTGATGCAATTATATATTGTTACATTAATCGGTCTAATATTGTTTTTATACTCATCAAAAAAAATCTTACCTACCAATTTTAGTGGCTCTATCAATGAGCTATACATATTGTCAATAACATTTATTGTTGTAGTTTTCTCTATTTGTAGCAGTTTAAATAGTTGGTGGCGATGCAGGATATTAGAATCAGGTCTTTTATCAATTCAAACAAGTGCATTTGTTTGGAGAGTAGTATGTATATCTCACCTTACAGCAAAATTAAATGCTATTATTGCTAATAGAAAGGCGAATTCAAACAATCAAATTTATAATGGTTATACTGTTCAATTGGCAAAAATTGCATCTAGCGGTCTTTTTAATGAATTACATAAGATTCATAGGTGGCTCAATAAAAAGGAAAAGTATATCTTAAAAAATTTAAACAATAAACAATAAAAAGTTTATAAACACATAACAAATGATAAATCTAGATTTGATAAATTGGAGAATACTTGAGGCCTATGAGTAAAAAGTCCTACGACAAGTTGCGATTTTAGATAACTTTCCATCTGGAATCGGGTATCCATCATCTAATTTCACACTGCCCCTTGCCATTTCACATTTTACATTTTCCATCTTTTACTTTAAGTTTACTTCAATATTAAAACAACTCCCCAGTTTTCTTTATTTGGGTTGGGGAAAAGGATAAAATGAAAGTCGGGACCCTTCATATAGCAATCAAACAATTTTGTATTATACTTAATAGTTATCCACTAAATTTATGTATTTAAATTAATTTGTTTTTAGGAGGATTGATATGAAAAAAAGCATAGTTATTGAAAAAGCTTTCAAATATACACCTGGAACTATTGGAGATGATATTCCGAACGTATACATATATGATGAGGTCCAAGGATATTGGATTAATTCTAAAAGTAAAACTCCAATGATGTTTGATAACAATGGACCTCGTCCTCAAACAAAAAAACAAGATGTCGAAACGGGAGAAGATCAAAAAGGTGAATAAAGTAGATATTTTAATAATCTCCAATCAATATGATTATACAACAGACTATGTCTGTATTGAGCTAAGCAGGAGAAATACTAACTATCTTAGATTAAATCGTGATAGTTTCACAAACTATCAAATTAAATTTAATGTGAATCTAGGTGAGCTCTATATAACTTGTAGTGGTAATAATTATCTAATCGATGATAGCTTAAAATCGGTCTATTATAGAGCTCCAACACATTTTCGCGAAACATTTATCAAGAAACATACTAGTGAGCAACAGTTGTATAATTCGCAATGGATGTCTTTTGTTAGAAATCTCACTTTTTTTGAATCAGCCAAATGGATGAATAATCCACTAAATACCTTCAAAGCAGAGAATAAATTATTACAATTAAAATATGCGAGCTCACTTGGCTTTCAAATACCTGAAACAATAGTTGCTAATGATATAAGTAATTTAGATTTAAAGCCTGGTTCCCAACTTGCTGTTAAAGCATTGGATACAGCTTTATTTACTATTGGTCAAAAAGAGGCTTTTTTTTATACAAATATTGTTGAATCGGATGAGATTATAAAATATAATGCGAAGTCTATACCTCTTGTTTACCAAAATAATTTACATCCAAAGATTGATTATCGGGTAACTGTCGCAGGGGAGGACATCTATTGTGCAAAAATATTGAATAAAGGTAACGGTATTATCGGAGATTGGAGAAAACAAAAATATAAGTTAGACTTTATTGACTGCAATTTGCCTTTAGATGTAAAAACTAAATGTTTTGATTTAACCTCAAAGTTCAAATTACATTTTGGTGGGATCGATCTTATTGAATCAAAAGATGGATTTTATTTTATTGAAATTAACCCAACAGGAGAATGGGCTTGGCTCGTTGATGCTGCAGATCATAAAGTTTATAAAAGTATTGCAGGATTTTTGATATGAAAGACTTTCTAAGGAGATTAAGAAATATCTTTCTACCAATTTTAATTTTTTATTCCGCCAATAAAAAAATTTATGATCGGATCAAAAAAATAGACAAGGGAGAATATGCTAATAATTTGAAATATATCTTAGATTATAAACAATATTCCTATGAAGAAATTCAACCTTTTTATAAAAAGTCAATTGAAATAAAAAAAACACTTGAAGATAAAGCCAAAATTTCAGCGGTGGGTATAACAATATCAACCTCAATAATTGTTGGTCTTACAGGTTTATTGCTGAATCTAAATTTAAACTTCTTTGATTTCTCCTTAGCAAATATAACACTCCTCATTTTGTGTATCTTAGTTATTTTACACATAAATATTTCTGGAATTTTAGCCCTTTTGGTTATTGGCAACAAAAATAAAGTTTATCAATTATTTCCAGAAAATTCTAAGTTAGATCAAAAAACTAAGTCTGAATATTTGGCAATTTACACAGAACAAAATACAAATATGAATATAGTCAGACAAAATTATGTTTACAGTAGTTTTATTCATTTAATATATTCTGTCGTACTTATGAGCTTAATATTTATTTTTGTTACATTTAATTTTAATAACGATAATAAGAACAAGATGAATTTGGATACACTAATGAAGAAATATGCACCGATGATTGATAATTATATTAGTGAGCATCATAGTATGAACCAAGAAATAAATTCTTTAAAAGATTCGCTAGAATTTTATAAATCTTTGCTAAATCAATTTGAGCAATCTTCAAAACAAAATAATACTAATGACACTAGTAATGCTAAAAATTAGTTCCTAACAGCCTAACATCTTTAATATGACAAAGACACACAAGTAAGTAAAAAATCAATCAGAGCCCTTCCTTCCTAATTAAAAAAACAAACGGTATTTTTAATACAGTACTTTTTCAATTTACAGAAATACCGGAGTTATCTTGAAAATACAGTTTTACGGAGCCGCACAGGAAGTTACAGGATCTCAACATTTATTATCAATAAATGGGAAAAAGATTCTTCTTGACTGCGGACTTTACCAGGGAAAAAGAAAAGAAGCATTCGAAATAAATAAAAACCTGCCTTTTAATCCTGCGGAGATAGACATTATGCTTTTATCTCACGCACATATAGATCATTCCGGTAACATTCCGAACCTTGTGAAAAGCGGGTTCAGGGGAAAAATCTATGCAACTTCTGCAACCGTCGATCTCTGCCAGATTATGCTTCGCGACTCAGCTTACCTGCAGGAAAGAGATGTCAAATTCGTAAATAAAAAAAGATTAAAACAAAATAAGAATCTTTTTGAACCGCTTTATTCTAGTGAGGACGTTGAGGAAGCGATGAGTAATTTTATTGGAGTTCAATATGATAAAGCTGTTGAAATAGCTCCCAATATAATCGCAACTTTCAGAGATGCGGGACATATACTCGGTTCTGCCGGAATCTCTATCGAATTAAAAGAAAATGGAAAACTTACAAGGCTGGGATTCACTGGTGACATCGGAAGAACCGAAATGCCAGTACTAAGAGATCCTAATATTCTTACCGATCTCGATATACTGATTATGGAAAGTACTTACGGGAACAAGCTTCACCCGGTTATTCCCGAAGTGGAAGAAGAAGTTGCATTGACAATAAATGAAATGGTTGAAAGTGGCGGAAAAATTATTGTCCCGGCTTTTGCTGTCGGAAGGACGCAAATGCTGGTTTATGTTTTACACAAGCTCTTTAACGAGAACCGTATCCCGCTATTCCCAATTTATGTCGATTCCCCACTTGCCGTAAATGCAACCGAAGTTCACAGGCTTCACCCCGAATGTTTTGACAGGGAAACATACAGAGTTTTCATAGATAATCACGAGGATCCTTTCGGATTTAACAGGCTTACTTATATCAGGAATGCAGAAGAATCAAAAGCATTAAACGATAAGAAAGGACCCTGTATGATAATTTCCGCTTCAGGTATGGCAGAAGGTGGAAGAGTTCTTCATCACCTGAAGAATAATATTGAAAACAAAAATAATCTTATACTTTTTGTCGGCTATGCGGCAAAAGAAACTCTTGCAAGAAAAATTAAAGACGGTGCTGCAGAAGTAAATATTTTGGGAGATTCACACAAGATTAACGCAAAAATAAAAACTATGGATTATTTCAGTGCCCATGCCGATCAGAAGGGACTGCTGGATTACCTGAAATTTTCTTCACCACAAAAGCTGAAAAATATTTTCCTGGTTCACGGTGAAGAAGAACAGTCTTTACCATTAAGAGAAAAAATATTAAGTAAAGGTTATGAAAATGTTTATTATCCTAAAAGAGGCGACGCCTTTGAAATATCTTAGGAATTTTTGAAAAAAGCGATATGAAAATATTTAAGAAAATTTTATTTATCGGGTTGAGTGTTTTATTTCTGGCAATTTTCTTTTCCGGATGCAGCAAAGAAGAATCGTCGCCAACAGAAACTCCGCCGGATCAAATTACTAAAAGTCCTAAACGCGGGCTCGCATACAACTTAACTAACCCGGCAGATCATGATACTCTTAAAAGCGGTGTTTCCTGGTGGTACAATTGGTATTTAAGTACAAGTGCCCCGTCGGATTATTATTCTGAATACCAGATGGAATTCATACCAATGCTTTGGGGAGGCAATACAAGTTCAAATGATATGGCTATTGTAAAGAGTTTTATTCTAAGTCACCCGGAAATAAAATACCTTTTGGTAATGAATGAACCGAATCTCACTGATCAGGCAAACCGTACTCCTGGTGAAGCGGCAGTTGATTGGGTAAAATATGAAAAGGTAATAAGCGATCTTGCAGAACAAAACCGGACTGTTTATTTGGTAGGACCTGCAATGAACTGGGGAACTATGACAAATTACTCTGATCCGGTAGTCTGGCTCAATGACTTTTACACTGCATACAAATCTATGAATGATGGAAGGGAACCTAAAATAGATTATCTTGCTTTTCACTGGTATGATTACGGGCTTGCTGCACAATTAGATCGTTTACAAAAGTATGGTAAGAAAATCTGGATAACCGAAATGGCTAACTGGAATCCTCAAATAAATTCATACTCGAAGCAAGCCGAGCAGATGATAGAAATGGTAAACATTTGCGAAACACGCGACGATGTATTCAGATATGCATGGTTTATCGGCAGGGGGAGTTACCCGGATTCAAGATACACATACTTATTTGACAGCGATCCCGGTCAGTTAAATTATCTCGGTAAGCTATATATCAGTCTGCCGTATTCTGAATAATGGCTAAAAAATATTAAGTAGGTTCACGGTGAAGAAGAACGGTCTTTACCATTAAGAGAAAAAATATTAAGTAAAGGTTATCAAAACGTTCATTATCCTGAAAAAGGTGACGGCTTCGAAATACCTTAGGAATTTTTGAAAAAAGCGATATGAAAATATTTAAGAAAATTTTATTTATC
>Ga0209212_1001831_pt1 | contig 32586 bp, 29 predicted proteins | sample RifGroC2_FD_183996 | JGI IMG/M metagenome (GOLD analysis project Ga0209212, IMG submission 183996) | Groundwater microbial communities from Rifle, Colorado, USA - Groundwater C2 (SPAdes) (version 2) | ecosystem: Environmental > Aquatic > Deep subsurface > Groundwater | place: Rifle, Colorado...
CGCTGGGCCGGGAGGACGGGCTGGCTGATCTGGGCTTCGAGGTGAAGCACCGGTTCTATGAAAAGGACGGCTTGGGCCTCGGCGTGAAGCCTGCAGTCACGCTTCCCACAGGCAATGAGGAGAAAGCTTTCGGCACGGGCAAGCCTTCCTATGGGCTCACGTTCATCGTTACGAAAGAGATCGAGCCCGTGACGTTCCATTTCAACGCGGGGTATGCCTACGGAGACTACAAGATCGAGGCCGACGCCGAGGCGAAACGGAAGGGCATCTGGCACGTTTCGTTGGCGACAGAATATGCTGCTGCGGAGAACCTGAAGCTCGTGGCGAATATCGGCGCTGAGCGCAATGCTGACAAGGCATCGGTCACCCCTCCCGCCTTTGTGCTGGGCGGACTGATCTATTCCCTGACCGAGAACTTCGATATCAACGGCGGTGTGAAAGCCGGACTGAACAACGCGGAAGCGGACGTGGCGTTCCTGACCGGTTTGGCAATAAGAATGTAATGAACGGGTCTTAAGCAGATGACGCAGGTTTACAGTCTCCGTATGGTCACCTGTGTTTGGAGAAATAACACCTTGAAATGTGCGGTCAAATGGATATAATAAGAAGCACAAGGAGGCGAAAAGCCATGCCTGCCGTGCAAACCGGGTACGAACATATATCGCTTGATGACCGAAAGGTTCCCATCATAGCCGGAACCACGATGAAAGTCGTCGAACTCGTTCAGGAAAAAATTGCTTACGGATGGAGCGCCGAGGAGCTGCACTTTCAGCATCCTTCGCTGACCCTTGGCCAGATATATTCCGCGCTTGCATATTACGCAGATCACCATGACGAGTTTGACGGGAAGATCGAGAAGGTCATGGAAAGCGTTGACGCGATGCGCCGCTCGGCCGGCCCTTCCCCCCTCCTGCAGAGGCTCAAAGCTAAGGGCCTGCTGTAATGCCGATCCCTTTCTATATGGATGAGCACATCCCGAAAGCGATCACGCTCGGCCTCAGATTGCGTGATGTCGACGTTCTGACCAGGAAGACGGGCAAGAAGGAAAATCGGATCCGGCGCTTCTCGACCGTGCATGCGCGCTGCGGCGGGTGCTGTTCACCTTTGACGACGATCTCCTGTCAGAGGCCGCGCATCGCCAAAAGGCAGGAAAATCGTTCTGCGGCGTTATCTATGCGCATCCGCTGAACATATCAATTGGTAAGTGCATAAGCGATCTTCATGTCATCGGCCAGGCAGGCGAACCCGAGGACATGGAAAATCGCGTGGAGTTTTTGCCCCTGCGGCAATAATCTTCTATAGCCGATCCTTTCTGATGCGCCTAGGGTATACCGGCGAGGGGCTATTTTTTTGGCATGTTTAGGCACGCCCAGCCTGCATACGATTCAGGCCCGCTTGGCCGCGAGCTGGAGAAAGAGAACTGCCGTAAAGGCAAGGACCACTCCTGCTCCGACAAAGGCGTAGCTGAAGCCGAATGCCGCTGCAATGATGCCCGCAACGATCGGCCCGGTGGTGTGGCCGATGTCCATGACCGAGCCGAGCACGCCCATGGCGCTTCCCCGACCTTCGGCCTTACTGAGGTCCGCGATGTGGGCTGCTGTTGCTGAGGTGAGAATGGACATGGATAGTCCGAAGAGGATGCTGAAGCAGAGGATGGGAAGGAAGGTGCTGAACAGAGCAATACCCGCGATGCTCACGGCCCCGATCAGCGCGCCTGTAAAGATCTGGGGCCGCCTGCCGTGGCGGTCGGAGAATTTCCCCATGAACGGTTTCGTCAGCGCCAGGGTGATGACGTGGGATGACAGAAAGATGCCGATCTCATAGGCGCTCAGGCCTGACTGGAGCGCGTAGAGAGGAAGAAAGGTCTCGAAGGTGCCGTAGGCAAAGAGGATGGCTGCTTCGACCAGCGCGGTGATCACGATGGCGCGGTCCGATATAACGCTCCTGAAGATGCTGAAAGAGTCCTTCCAATGCCGGCCATTGTTCTGCAGGGATGATGCCTCCGGTATGCGCAGCGCAAGTATAAACACCATCACGCCCGCGATGCCGCAGACCAGATAGACGATGCGGTAGCTGAATGCGGGATCTGCTGCGAGAACGCCAAGGATGCCGCCGCCGGCAAGGGGCGCGATGAAGCGGCCCAGGAGCGTGGACGTGGAGAACCATCCCATCTTCTCGCCCCGTTCCTGATGAAAGAGATCAGAGACCAGGGCCATGCCGATAGGCACGAATATGGCAGTAGCAAGACCGTGGTAGAAGCGGACTGCAGCGAGCTGCCATATGTCCGTTACCAGAAGATACAGGAAGGGCGCCGTGGCAAAGACAAAGGACGAAGCGATCAGCATCCGCTTCCTGCCCCAGCGGTCCGAGAGGATGCCCGCGGGGATGCTGGCCACCACGCCCATGAAGGCCGAGACCGAGGCAACAAGGCCAACACCCGAAGGGTCTGCGCCGAGCGACGTGGCAAAGAGCGGCAGCACCGGGCTCTTCGAGATCGTGGAGCTGAAGAGGGCAAAGAGGCCGGTGGCGCAGAGGAGTTTGAAGGGTGACGTCAGCTTCATGGAGTAGTCGGTCCAGCCGTATGCCAAATCCTGCCTGATCCCGGATGCATGCCCGCCTATATTACTACGTTCGATCCCTTTTGCAAGAAATTTGAGCAGCAGGTCCATTCCCGGTCCGCACCCAGCGGCATCTGTTCCGGAAAGCGCATTCCAGAATACCGCCCTTGGCAGGTGCATCTGATGGTCATTATTGAAAAAGCTTTTTCAATAATGGAATATTAATTTCCCTTCTCATATATTCCTAAAACTGAATATTAGTCAATTGGTCGGCTTCTAATGAAGTCAGTTAGATATGGCATGTTTCCTTCTCAAATTCATTGACCGGGTCATTTATCTATGCTACCTTATTTCGTACCGAAAATATTATCTGGGAAAGAAAGGATGGCAGCCATCCGCTAGTGCTGCGAAGCCAATTCAAGAATAGAGGTGCTTTTTTAATGACACAGCAAAAAATCACAATCTTCATAAGCCACGCAAAGGATGATGAAACACTTGCTATCCTGCTTAAGGATTTTCTTGAAAATATATTTCTAAACGCTAATTTTTTTGTTTCTGGTTCGGATCTCGGCGGTGGTGAGGTTTGGATTGAAGAACTACGCGACAAATTAGAGTCAGCTACTGCGATAATAGCACTGATTACACCGTACGCAGTAGAGAATAAATGGGTTTATTTTGAAGCAGGCGCAGGATTTGCGCAACGGCGCAGTATTCCCTTGATTGCAGATGGGATGACTTTTAAAACCTTACCCATCCCTCTAAGTCTGTTACAAGGCAGAACATTTGATATTTCTGGCCTGAAAGCGTTGACATCCGATATAGCAATTTTGATGGTCTCGTAAGAAGTCAAACGGCGTAAAGTGCTTTAAATTGCATATTCAGACTCTGAAGACCGAGCCAAGACCTGATGGCGGCTGAAATATGCTGTACCCGATCATTGACAGCACAAGATAGCATCGAAAAGGCAGCAATGGGGGCCGACTGCCTTTCCTTTTCCCGGTTTCTGAACGCCGCCGCCCGGATAATGTTGATTGCCGCAGCCTTCAAGTACGCGGCGAAGCTCACTGCGGACAGTCCTCGGACGCGAAGGTTCTTGAACCCGGTTATTCGGTCGAGCTGAGACATGGTTCCTTCAACCCCCGCACGGAAGCGATACTTGTCCAGAAACTCGGGCGTGTCTTCCTGAGCCCGTCGATGGGCGAGGCGGATCGCTTTATCGTTATACCGGAGGTAGTTGCCCTTTTTACCGGGCATTGTCGGACACCCTCTTCTTCGGGAGCAGCTGCGGCACGTTTTCTTTGAGAAGAGCGCGGTGTGATTGTCGTCGTTGCTCCGGGTACTGAGCGGAGCGCATCCCTCGGGGCAGGAGGTGATTTCGTTTTCGCTGTTCATGGTGAATTCCGTGAGCGGCACACTGCCTTCACCGAGTTTGCCCATGACCGGGGAAATGACTTCTATGCCGAGGGCTTTAGCCTTTTGGCAGTTCTCGTCGCTGCCGTAGATGGTGTCGGCGGTTACTTCCTTCGGTTTCAGCCCAAGCTCCGTGGTAGCTTCGATGAGCGGGATCATGGCATTGGCGTCGCTTTTGTGGGCGGGTTCGACGATTACGCTGGTGATCAAATTCAGGGTGTTGGTATCCTCGGAGGTTCCGTAGCTTTCGGCGACCTGCACCTGGTAGCCCTTGCCCTTGTGACCGTCATACCCGGCATCGGGGTCGGAAGGGTTTTGCAGGGAATCGGAAGCAACGTCCTTATTGGCTTTTACCGAGACCAGGGTTGTATGCGTATCAACGCGCTCCACGATGCATTGTTCCTTAAACAACCGGGCAAGGAGCTGGTAGGTGCTCATGGCGATAACCTGTTCGTTTCCCCTGAACCGCTCCACCAGGCTGAACACGTCATTGGCCAGCGTCGCAAGCGTGTTGATCGATTCCGAGGGCTTGACCATCGAGAAGACGGCATCTCCCTGTTTGGTCATGTACCGGTCTGCGATAGCTGTCTCTAATGATTCGTAAAGGCCATTATGTTGACGTTTGAGGTTCACCAAAAACTTCTTTATGGTCTTTACGAACAGGCCGAGCCGGCCTAGGTGGCGCATATTGGAGTAGATGTGGACCGAGTCGAAGCGCTGCTTGGAGACATCGACTTTGAACACATCGGCAAGCTTCTTTACGACTTCTTCAAAGATGACCTGGTAGAGGTTCAGTTCGATTAGGAGACTGCGCATGTTCCAAAGGGTCTTGGGGCTGACATAAGCGTCGGCATCTGCCGTGCTGGTGATGTTTAAGGCGTATTGCCACTGGAGATTATAGGCAAACTGGTCAACGGCTTCCTGGTCGGTCAGGTCGTTCATATGCTGGATGACCATAAGACCGATCATGGAATAAAGTTCCTTGGTCGGCGCTCCGAAAACCGGGCTGTATTTGGAAAATATCTTCTCGACCGGCAACGAGGTGAGAATATGCTCACGAAATACCTTTGCCCAGGACTCCTCAATGCGCTGTTTGCGTTTGGGTCCCAGGAAGGGAAACGGCTCGAACATGTCGGGGGTTTTGTGATCCTTAATATGGATCATTCTGGCTCCTTGATTGCGAATTGTGATGTCATGGTGTATCACAAAACCCCTTGTGCTGCAATGGAATTATGATGTTTCACGTAATTTATTTTGATTAAATAACGACAACAGACTTATTACGAGATTATCAATTTTAGCTGGTCTTCGTGAACCAGCTAGGCATCCGGGCCTTGAAGAAGCCTTAACCCAAGCTGATACGTTTATGACTGAGAGGAAGGCTGAATCCAAACGCCTTGTTCCTGGACCACTCAGTTCGGCCTCTATAGTATCTGATCCGAAGGAAAAAGCAGATCCAACATTATCTGAATACCTGAAGGTCTTGAGAAAACGTACGCATGATGCTCTAGCAACAGAAATTCGTAAACAAAAAGAAATTCATGATATCCCAGACGACAACGAAATCAGCAAAATGCAAATCGCAGAATTGATGAACGTTTGTCGAAGTATAGGCGCAGAGGTGCCCTTTTCGCTGCTTGGCCTGCAAATTATAATGGATGTTCCAAAAACAATCGATTCGGAATGGAAAAAACGCAATTTTCAAAAACAACTTGCGGAGTATGAGAAGGAAATTAAGGCACTCGAAATTAAAAATGGGATTTAATGTGTTTATTATAACGTGTCGTTCGAGCCGCCAATGGCGGCTCAACTCGTTGTTGTGGGGCAAGAATTGAATATCATAGAGACAATATACGATAGGATAGCAAAAGAATATGCAGACGCTTTCACTGCTGAGCACGATAAAAAGCCGAAAGACCAGGAAATACTCCGCAGATTCTCGCAAGAGGTCGGAGCCAGAAGGCCGGTCTGGGATCTCGGCTGCGGCCCCGGTCAAACTTCACACTACCTGAAGGACCTCGGTGTTGAAATCTCTGGCCTGGATCTTTCCGGTAAACTACTCGAACAGGCCAGCGTGCTTCATCAGGGCATCCATTTCCGGAAGGGCGATATTCTTGATCTTGAATTTGAAAACGACTCAATAGCGGGTGTTGTGGCTTTCTACGCTATAGTTCACTTCACGGAAGAGCAAGCAATGGTCGCATTTCGTGAAGTATTTCGGGTATTGCAGCCGGACGGCCTGTTTCTCTTTACCTATCACATCGGTGAGGGGACGATACGCGTACGCGCGTTTCTCGGCAAGAAGGTGGATATAGACCTCATGTTTTTCACCAACGATTTCATTTCCCGTTGCCTGAAAGAAAACGGGTTTGAAGTGATCGAGACAATCGAGAGAGAACCCTATCCCGGTGTGGAGTATCAAAGCCGAAGGGCTTATGTGTTTGCGAAAAAAACAAGCTTGCGAAATGGCACTAACAAGGCTAATCCAGCTCACGAATAAAGAAACGCGCGGCTGATCAGCAACGTTCTTGAAGCTTAAAGTGCATTGCCGGGTTTTGCCGTATCAAAAGGAAATGCTCTTCGTCTCATCCTCGGACGTTAGTATAAGCTCGTCGAACCAGGTGACCGAATCGGCCTTGGTCCAGAGGCCGATGAACCCAGCAAGCGGCTTGTCGGTCGCGTACTCGACCACGGCCTTGTCGTCGAGATATCCCCGGACCGTTCCTTCCTTGATCTCAACGGATATCCGGTACCAGGTGTTCGACTGAATGGGATGGTCGATTTTGACGCGGGAGAAGCGCTCGCCGTTCACGTACTCAAAGAGGATGATGTTGTCCTCCAGGGCGTTGATGCGCAGCACGAAATAGTTGCCCACGTTCCTCAGACCGAAGGCCAGTCCGCCTGCCCGATCGATGTTCCCGCTGATGCATTTCATCCTGACGCTCGCCTTTCCCGCCTCCAGCCGCACGTCCCTGGCAATGGCCAGCGGGAAATAATAATATGCCTTGACGTTGTCCAGAAAATCCTGCAGCGCCGGCCCCACGAGCCTGTTCATCACGCCGGCCACACCGGAGCTCAGGGTGAAACCCGCCCGGGAGCCGTCCTGGAAGGCGCAGGTTCGTCCGTCCTCCTCGGCGCGCATCCAATGCCCGCCGTGGGTATAGAAATTCCGCAGGCTGTCTTCCCGTTCCTCGGCGAGGAAATCGTACTTTTCCTGAAAGAAGGATTCCGTCAGCCGCACAACGTCGTCCTGGTTCGACAGGGCCATGTCCAGCAGCCTTGAAGATGCCAGCAGCCGTCCGAGCCGGTCCAACACGCCGTCGATGGAAGGGCAGTCAAGGCCGACCAAGGTTGCTTCGAGCAGATCCCCCTTCAGGGAGACCTGGAACCCCAGTTTCTTCAGAACATTCCCGAGGAAGGCTACGCGCAGCGTTTTGCCGTAATAACTGCCTGCGCCGCCGGCGAACTGGATCGAGACGTAGTTCTGGGTGTTCGTATCGCCGCAGAGGGCGTCGATCGTGGCAAAATGGTAGCCGAACTTGGCGCTGAGGTTCAGGTAGTCCGACGAGATCATTGCATAGCTGACGCCGCCGGGCATCTCGCCAAACTCCGACAGGGCGCTCGACGACAGCAGCGTGAAGATGTTGTTCGGGCTGAAATTGACCGTGCCCTCCCAGCTGATGCCCGGATGGGTCATGCCTTTCCAGAGCGCTTTCAGGGGAACTGATTCGATCCGGTCCGGCGTGACCGTGGTGCAGGTGGTGAGGCCGGTCTGCAGCCCCCCGCCGATGTCGATGAGCCGGATATTCATGGGGATAGTCGTCGTCAGTTCAACGGACCTGCCCTCCTTTGCGTCGTCAGTGATGCTGAACATCTCCTGCATGGCCTGTTCATGGGTGAACCGGATGATGTCATGGAGGGTCATGCATCCGTGAGGCGAAAAATTCTCCGCCTCGGGGTCCGTCAGATTGAGCGGTGAGATGCGGTCGAGGATGCGGCGCATCCTGCCGTGCACAGGGCTGTTGAAAAGGGGCTTTTTTGCGGGCCGGGCCCGTTTGGCAAGCTCTTCGACGTGTCCCTGGTACACGGTTTTCGTGTCGGCAAAGAGCGTGATCATCTCCCCTTCGAGCAGGACGCTGGTGGCCGTTTTTGTGTCGAGCAGGGCAGGCACGCCGAACTCGCGTGCAACGGAAGAGAGATGGCTCGCGGCGCTGCCCACATCGGTGATGATGCCTTTCAGGGAACTAATCACCCTGGCGTAGTCTGATGAGGCTGTTTTTGCTACGAGGATCGCATTTTCCGGGATGCTGTCCGGAGCAGAGGCGTCGTTCAGCAGAAAGACCCTGCCTGTTGCGATCCCCCGTGATGCGGCTGATCCGCCGGAAAGCAACACCGGATGTCCGGCAAAATCCTTTGGCGCATCAGCCTCTTCGTCAGCCTTCGGGATGATCAGGGGTCTGGACTGGAGAATGAACAGGCGATCCTGATCGTCAAGGGCCCATTCGATGTCCTGGGGATGGTGAAAGAACCGCTCAAGGGCCAGGGAAAGGCGCCCTAGTTCAGCGGCTGTTGCATCGCCGATGGACGGTGTTTCCTGTTCCTGTTGCGCCACGGCGGCGAGTTTTACTCCCCCGGCGGCATCGCTCAGGAGCTGAAAATCTTTTTTTCTGGTGTCGCAAGAGACAATCTGCAAGTCCTCTTTATTTAGCAGGAACGTATCAGGCGAGGCGCTTCCACCTACCAGATGCTCACCCAGACCGCGGATTGCGCTGATTTTGATGGCTTCAGCTCCCGTCACCAGGGAGCCGGACGTGTAGACCACGCCGCTTGCGCGGGCATTCACCATGGGCAGCACAAGCGCGCACATGGGGGTCTCGCGATCGTCGAGGCCGTATTGCAGGCGGTAAGCGATGGCCTTGGCAGAATAGTTGCTCGCCAGGACCGTTTTGTAGGCGTCAAGGATGTTTTCCCGATCCACGTTCAGGACCGACGTATACTGGCCCGCGAAGGTGGCCTCTGTGTCCTCGCCGATGGCGCTGCTCCGGACAGCAACGCGCAGCCTGCCGCCGGTCTTTTTCGTCAGCGCGTCAAAGGCCGAAAGAATTGCTTTCCTCAGGGGTTCGGGCACTGTTGCCTTGTCGATCAAGGCCTGGGCCTCGACGCCGGCAATACCCATGTTGCTGTAGGAAAGCGGATCGATCCTGGACAGGATCTGCCGGAGTGGAACGGAAATCCCATTCTCTTCCAAAAACATCGTGAAGGCTGCTGCAGTGACCACGAATCCATCAGGCGCAGGCAGGCCGAGCTCATTTTTTAAAGCAGCGAGGTTCGCCGCCTTTGCGCCGGTCCCGTCCTTCATCTGGAGCGTAACACTCGAAAGGGGAAGCACCAGGTCCGTCACGCTGGACCGGTGCTGCGGGTCGAACTCGCGCGCCACAGCGCCGTCGATCTCCGCAAAGACCTTTTCAAGGCCTTCGTAGCGGCCTGTGGAGAGGGCCTGCAGATTGTAGACGGCCCCCAGCACCGCCTCGGCCAGGCCTCCGTAGCGAGAGCAGGCAAAATCGAGCGTGAAGGGCCGGCCGCCGTAGTACATCTGTTCCAGCTCGGCCAGCGCGGTAAGTGCGGCATGGTTGTGGTCCAGATAGGACCTGAAACGCTCATAGCGTTCCGCCTGGGCCTCATTGCCGATGGACAGGATGCTGCAGACCTCGGCGCGGGAAAATACCTTGGAGAGTAGTTTCATGTTACAGCCCTCGTAGATAAGGGAGTATCCGGTCCTGGAGTTCCTTCCGAAGGCGACGGTAGGTGTGCGGTGAAAGGAGGGCATAGTGGACTACAGGGTCGTGGACGATGATGCTCACCTTCTCGCCGGGGTAGGGATAGTTGGGGCAGAGGCGCTCCACATCGGAGCAGAGCAGCACCACCCGGTCGAATGAGCAGTCCTTGAACTGGTCGATATGCTTGGTCGTCTTTCCCGTCATATCGATGCCGTCCTCCTCCATGACCGCCATGGCCAGGGGATGGACCATCATGGGGACCGTGCCTGCGGAAAAAGCGGCCCAGGAATCGCCGAGATGATGGTTCACGAGCGCTTCGGCCATCTGGGAACGCGCAGCATTGCCCGTACACACAAATAAGACCGTCCTGAGACCCCGGGCCTTCGCATCAGCGAATCGTTCTAACTCGTTCGTGGCTGATGAAGGCGAAGGGTGGCGTTTGCGGCTCATAGTAATTCATAGTACCACAAACACGGCACCGGAGAAACTCTTGAGCCTAACCCGGACAAGCCCCACGAGGCGAGACAGGGAAATTCAAAGCCTTTGACACGGATAACGGCGGATGAACACCCAGGAAAAATCAGGATTCTTCATGACTCGCTCAGCGTACATCAGTGTAAAAGAAGTTGTTTTCATCCCGAAAGCTCTTTTTAATACAAACGCACTTGGATTTGTTACGGCTTTGCCCCTCACCTGTATCCTCTCCCCATAGGGGAGAGGGTTGGGAGAGGGGGGACGTGCCGAGGTGTAACAATATTTATTTCGTTCGTATTCGGTTGATCACTGCCCGCGCATTTTCGCCTGAAGCTCCCGGTGATACCCCAGATACCGCGTCAGCGTGATCTGGTTCTTCCCGTACTTCGGATAGGTCTTCAGGATTTCCTCGAACCGCTCCTCGGCATCCTGTTCCGATTTGACGGTCACGATGCCGTCATGAATGATATCCACGAGACGGTCCGCGTAGATCACGATGCGCTCCTCGATGCGCGCTAGGGTATAGTCTTTTACGGGCAGGCCCAGTTCCTCCGCTTCCGCAGCGGTGAGGCCGCCGCGGATATGCTTCTCCATAAGGTCCGTGATCGCGCCGGGCAGGCCAATCTGTTTTCCCATCTCGGCGCCAACCTTGCCGTGCTCCATCTCATGGGTCTTTGACTTGCCCAGGTCATGGAACAGGCCGCCGCGGCCGACGAACTCTTCATCGATCTTGTTTCCCTTGATGCGCCCCGCGATCTCCAGTGCCTTTTCAGCCACCTGCCTGCTGTGCTTGATATCAGCGTCGGACATGCCGGCATTCCTGAGGATATCGATATCCGATTGTTGTAGTGTGTAGCTCATGATGTAACTCCCTGGTATGCCCCTCACCCCACTCGTTTCCCGGAGGGGAAGGGGTGGGGAACTGCAGGGGCGAGCCATATTGTTAAGATAGGATCACTGTTCACTTCACGCCGAAATAGGCCAGTGTCTCGGCCAGGGACTTCTCCAGGTCCTCGCGCACATGGTCGAACTTCGACTTTACATCGTCATGCATGTGGCTAAGATATTCCTGCAGGGCCTCCTTGCCGTGCTTCTCCTCGATCATGCGGCCGTATTCATAGATCTTTGTGATGTCGTGGCGCGCGGACTTTGTGGCCGGGTCTGCGTCGAGCCATTCGTGTACTGCCTTGAAGTCCTTTCCGGTCTTTTCCATGCTTGTTTTGAGATGTTTGTCCAGTGGCGGCATTGTTTTGTTCCTCCTTAGAATTATTTACCCCCAGAAACAGTTGTTGGACGCAGATGAACGCAGCTTCTCGCGGATAAAACCCGATATTCAGGCAGAAATAGCCTTTACCCAAAAGGTGATTCTTTTTCAGCGTCAAAAGAGTCGTTAATAGGTTTTTATCCGCTGTTTCAGATTTTATCCGTGTTCAAATGCATTTTTCAGGTTTATAAATACATCCTCCAGATGAATCCCACCAGGGCCGAACCGATGATCACCGGCACCATGCCCCATTTGAGCCGGGTCAGGCCGACAAAGGCGGTCCCGCCGACAACAAGGGCGAACCAGTCGAATCCACCGGAATTCGGCACGAGCGTATGGCGCGTGAAGATCACGGCCAGGTTCAGCACCACGCCCACGACAGCGGCTGTGATGGCTGCCAGTGCCAGGGTAAGCTTCCTGTTGCCCTTGATTCGCTCCACATAGGGCGCGCCGAGAAATATCCAGATGAATGAAGGCACAAAGGTTACCCACGTGGCCAGCAGCCCGCCGATGGCGCCTGCCAGGGCAGGGGAGAAGCCCGGTGTATGCTGATAGGCCGCGAGATATGCCACGAACTGGTTCACCATGATAAGGGGCCCCGGCGTTGTCTCAGCCAGGCCCAGGCCGTCTATCATCTGCTCCGGCGTGATCCATCCGTGCTGGACCACGGCCTGCTGGCCGATGTACCCCAGCACCGCATAAGCACCGCCAAAGGTAACGACTGCGGCCTTGGTGAACAGGACCCCGATCTTCACAAAGATGTCGTCCCATCCTCTCCCTATGCCGAGGGCGATAATCGGCAGGAACCAGATGGTCAGGCCGAGTCCGAGTATCTTGAGCGTCCTGAGCCAGCCCGTGGGAACAGCCTCAGCCGAATTTTTTGATGCTGCAGGCTGCGAGTGATTATTCTGATTCACAGTATTTATCAGGCTTGGCGCGTATGCTCCTGCAAGAAAACCGATCAGCCCGGCGCTGAACACGATGGCAGGGAAGGGGACGTGCAGGAAATAGATGCCGATAAAAGAAGCAGCAGCCAGGGCAAGGAGAAACCGGGTCTTGAGCGATTTTCTGCCGATCCGGATCACCGCCTCAGCCACGATGGCCGCCACAGCAGGCTTCAAACCGTAGAAAAAGGCCGCCACAGACGGAGTGGTGCCGTAGGCTGCATAGAGCCAGGCCAGACCCCAGAGGATGAAAACAGCAGGCAGCACGAAGAGCACGCCTGCAACAAGGCCGCCCCGCGTCCCATGCAGGAGCCAACCATTGTAGGTGGCGAGCTGCTGGGCCTCGGGCCCGGGCAGCAGCATGCAGAAGTTCAGGGCATGGAGAAAATGGTCCTCATCGACCCATTTCTTGCGGTCCACAATGTCCCGGTGCATGATGGCGATCTGGCCCGTGGGACCGCCGAAACTGATGAATCCCAGCTTCAGCCAGTAGCGCATGGCTTCGGTAAAGGTCGGTCGTTGCGAGGTCGGTTCCATGTATGCCATCCTTAATCCAGAAACGGCTGTTGGACGCAGATGTACGCAGATTCATTTATAAAAAGTCAAAATCCACCAGGTCGGCACTGAGACAGGTCGAAAAAAAAGAATGAAAAGCTTTCCTCCGTGCCCGACCTGGCTCTGTGGTTAAATCCGCATTATTCGACATCGTCAGATTTTATCCGTGTCCACATACGCTCTTTTCAGGTTAATTACTGCTTCGCCGCATACAGCATCTCGAACACGGACATGCCCCGTTCAAGTGCCTCGTTGTCGTTCCCTGCCGTCTTTCTGATGCCGGCGAGCATTTCTTCGACGCCAGCAGCCTCGACCGTCCCGTATTTTTCATCGCGGATGTCCAGGTCGTGGACGATCTCGGCAATCCGTGCGGCAGCGCTGTCGCGAACGCTGAAAGATCTCAGCAGCACCTCACAGGTGCAGAGGTCTCCCTGGTGGGTGAACTCTCCGCCGCGGATATCAAAAGACACTGCCCGATCCCGGGGCTGCGCTGCTTCCTGTTCATCAATGAATCCGAACCGGGCCCCGGGATCGATGAACCGCCGGATGAGCCAGGCAGATGCCATGCGGTCCACAAAAGGGTTCTTGCGCGTCACCCAGGTCCTGTTCTGATAGTCCTCGGGCTTCCTGAGCGAAGGTTCCTGTGCCGAGCCGGCCATGGCAGGGCGTGCTATCTTCCGCAGCTCAGCGTCGAGAGCATGAATGCGTTTACCGATGCCGCCACCGGTCTTGGATGAAAAGAAATCTATGGCCCGGACAGCGTCATATTCTTTCGTAAGCTTTATCGTCTGTTCGGCAAGCTTTTTGATGTTCTGCGTGCTCGTTCCTTTCCTGACGCTCTGGATCTTCCGTTCCAGCGGGTCCAGCTTCTTTTCCAGACCCCGAAAATCCGTTTCCCGCGCTTCGTTGAAAAGAGCGATGATCTCGCTGTTCTTCATGGTCTCGATGCGAGACGCCTTTACGAAGGCGCCATCGCCTCCCATCGAGGCGACCTCGGCAATAAGCCACTGGAACAGCTCGTAATGCTCCTCTGTTGCCGGAAGCGCGTAAACAGCGCCTTTGAACTGCAGTGCGCCGGCCCTGGCCATCTTTCTCCAGAGCTTCATCCTGTTGGCAACGGGACGCGAAGGCACGCTATAAAATATAAGCAGCCATTCGTGTTCAGAAAGGTCAGGCACAGGCATCTCCTCTCAGGTACAGGCGGAAACAGGTCCTCGCAATAATAGTATTTCGCGGTCTGTTCACGTAAATCCGCTATTTTGCTGCGGCAATGCAGTCAGCATCGTCCCAGCACTCGCTTGCATATGGCCGGGCAGGGGTAGTTGACATTTCCCGACGAAGAGAACGTTCTATATCCTCATAGTCGGCGGCCTCGGCATAGGCGATCTCAATGAATCGCTTCTCAAGCTGGTCCGCGAATGCGCTTATTTTACTGGTGATGTGGAGCGATTCAAGCCCCTCCATTTCGGCTAGGGCCACTGCAGCCAGAATGTCACTTATGCTTTGAGTTCTTTTCTTCATGGCATTACACCTCCGATCTATGTAACTTATGTTCTAATAGTAACACTTGTAACGTAGAATGTCAAGTTGAGTAACTATGGACGGTAATTCTTCAGGTTTCCTTTTTTTGGGGGTGCGGCCACGCTTTGCCTGAAGGAGATAAAGGGACAGTCCCCCTGCGCTTGAAGGGGACTGTCCCTTTCCCCCTGCGCTTGAAGGGGACTGTCCCTTTCCTCCTGTGAGAAGGGGAATGTCCCTCAACCTCTGCTACGGGCCGGATTACGGACAAGTGCATGAAAATGGACGCCGGGGGGTCGAAACCTTGACAATGCGTCAACGTCGTGTATAATTTCCAATATTCTAGGAGGTTTGCATGTCTATCCTTTCACCACGCATCGCGCCGGGCATTAATGTCGCCATGGCCCGTGTCGCTGCCCGGTTCTATATATTCACTATTCTTCTGGTCGCCTGCACGTTCTTCCTGCCTCATCCCGTTGTCATCCGGACACTACCGCTTCTGGTCCTGGGACTCCTGGCAGTGATCATGATCATCATTCTGTATCTTGTTCCCTGGGACCGGTTCGAACCGAGGGTATTCACCGTTTTTCATCTGCTGTCGGGTTCCACGCTGCTGTCGATCCTCGTGGCGGTCTCCGGCGGGCTGAACAGTTCCTACGACGTTCTGTTCTTCCTGATCATTCTTTTTTCCTATTTTTATAATCTTGCTGAGATGCTCGGTATCGCCGCGGTGGTGACCGTTTTTTCCCTTGTTCCGTACCTTTACTCACCGCCCGAGCCGCACCACTATGCCATGTCGGCTGTGCTGTCGCTTTTTTTCTTTCTCGGCACCTATCTCCTCTACGGCGTGACGAGATTCGTTCTCAAAAGGAACAGAATTCTGGAGGACCTGAACCGAGAGCTGCAGGAGCTCTATTCGATCACATCGGCGCTCTTTAAAGATATGAAAAAGGACGCCGTCATCGAGACCCTTGCCGAAGGACTGAAGGACCATCTCCCCACGACCTACTGCCTGGTGCTGCTGCTTGATGACAAACTGAATATGACGGTCCGCATCGCCTGTCCTGTGCGCAGTCTTAACTGGGAACCGCCGGTGGGCCTGCTTTTTGCGCCCGATCAGCTCTCGATCGTCCGTCAGACGATCGAAAACCGTCAACCCAGGGTGCTGCGCCTGGAATCCGACGCCATCGACGAGGAACTTCGCAGGGTCCTGACGCCGCCAACAAGATCACTTATCATCGTTCCCATCCGCATCGCGGCCGAAAACGTGGGCGTTATCGTCTTCGCGGAAGAGCGGAGTTGGGAGCGGAATCCCTTCACGAATGAGCGGATACAGCTTGCCGTTGCCATGAGCAGGCAGGTGGCCATCGGGATCAATATGTGGTGGGGATTCGAACGACTGGAGTCCATGCGCAACGAGATCAAGATCGCCCACGACAAGGTGATCAAGGCCGAGCGGCTGGCCACGCTGGGCGAAGTGACCCGGGCAGTGGAGCATGAGATCAACAATCCCCTGAACGTCATCGTGAACTGGGCCGAAGTGTACCGCGAAGACGCAACCGTGGATCCCGAGATCAGAAAAAAGTTTCAGGTCATGTTCGATATGGCCATGCGCATCAAACAGGTGATACGCAAGCTCGCCGAGACCAAGGACGTGAAGTCCGTGGAATTCGTTGAAGGCCAGAATATGACGGATATTGAGTGACCCCGCTGCCGCAATCCCGCTCCAGCGGGGTTGCGGCGGGCTGTCGCGTTGTTCAAGGGAGCCTCCAGTACCGCGTCTCCCGGGACTGCTGGAGGGGCTCCACCGGACCGCCTGTTCCCTGATTGCGGGGATCGATACTGCCATGAATGATGAGCCATTTGCTGTTTTGCGCGAGTTGTCGTCTGCCATCGGGTTGACCCTGAGCCCTGAGCAGGAGACGAATATACTGCTGCGCAGCCTGTCCGGGGCCTTTCGCTGTGATCTGGCGTCGCTCCATCTTCTCCAGGAGAGAAGGCTCATCACGGCGGCATCGTTCCGGCAGGGGAGAAAAGAACATACCGGCAAAGAAGGGCCCCTGCTGCAGTCGCCGCTGCTCGAGGAAGCAGCGGAAACAGGAGCGCCCATTGCCGTCTGCGATGCTTCGCTGAAGGAGCATCGGTCCCAGTTCCTGCTGCCCCTTTCGCAGCGTGGAACGCTGCAAGGCGTGTTGCGCCTTGCACGGCATGAAGCCGTTCCCTTTGGGGACAGGGAGCAGCAGATCATCGGGATGATCGTTGACAAGTTCAGTATCGCCCTGGACCGGGCGCAGTTGTTCCAGGAAGAAGAGGCAAAGACCCAGAGCCTGAACCGGTTGACGGAACAGGTGATCAAGGCGAAGGCGGACTGGCAGAACACCTTTGATTCCATCTCCGACCTGGTTTGCATTCTGGACTGCCAGTCGCGCATCACCAGGGTGAACCGGGCATTCAGCCTCAGGCTGAACAAACGCTTCGAGGAACTCATCGGCGTTCCCTGCTGCGAAGTGATCCTGCACTCTTGTCCGCAGCAGGGGTCCTGTGCCTTCAACAGCGTGCTGTCGAGCCGCCAGCCGCTGCTGAATGAAATGGATCTTGAACTGGGAGATGCTCTGTTCCAGACCTCCCTGTATCCATTCGTTGACAAGGACGGAGCGCTCCAGGGGGCGATCCGCATCTTTCATGACATCACGGCCCAGAAACTGCTGGAAGAGGAACTGGTCCGGTCCGACAAGATGGCTGCTGTCGGCAAGCTGGCAGCGGAGATATCACATGAGATCAACAATCCCCTTGATTACATCAGTAACTATCTGTACCTTCTGGGGGATTCCCTCCCTCCCGAGTTTCCGCAGCGGGAATATCTCAAGAAGATCGAGGCTGGCATAGATAACCTGGCGGCGCTGACGCGGGATCTGCTCGAGTTCTCCCGTCCCCAGTCAGACGTTCTGGCGCCGCTGAACATGCACCGGGTCATTGACGGGTCCCTTGATTTTTCAGGGAGCTATCTCCAGGAAAAGCAGATACAGGTGGTAAAACGCTATGCATGCGCAGATCCCGTTGTCGCGGGGTCGGAGCGCATGCTGCAGCAGGTGCTGCTGAACCTCATCGTGAACGCACTTGACGCCATGCCGGGCGGCGGCATGGTCTCCGTCGCCACCTCCTGTGATCGGGGCAGGTTCGTGCTGCAGTTCTCTGATACGGGTCCCGGCATCGCGCAGGCGCACCTGACGAAGATCTTTGAGCCTTTTTTCACGACCAAGAAGTCGAGCGGAAAACGGGGCACCGGACTGGGGCTCACGATCTGCTACAACATAATCAATTATCACAAGGGCGAGATACATGTTTCCGGCGGAGAGGGGACTGGTGCGGCCTTCACCATTTCTCTGCCGCTTGCGCAGCAGGGTTAGGCGCTTATGCCTATAACAGGGACAAAAGATTGTTGATGTCTGTGTTTCAGTCAAGAGCCATAAAAAAGCAAGATGGTTTCTCGCCAAGGCGCCCCCGGCCCGCGTCTTAATATATATGGAACCGGGGCGGGCAAGGTCGCAAAGAAAAACGGAAGTCATGGGTTTAAGCCTTAAATCTGCACTTTGCACTTTACAATTTCCAATTCCGGCCTGTCCCGAGTATCGGGGCTTGTCCGGGTTCAGGGGGAGTGGCGATGACGGATATGGCAAAAGTATTGCTGGTGGATGACGAGCCGCTGGTGCTTGAATCTTTGCAGGCAATCGTGCAGCGGGAAGGCAAATACGAGATCAGCACGGCTGCAAGCGGACAGGACGCGCTCGACCTTGCGGCTTCAGAGACCTTTGCCGTGGTGGTCACCGATCTGATGCTGACGGACATCTCGGGAAACGAGCTGCTGAAGTCGATCAAGCAGAGCACGCCGGAAACCCAGGTCATCATGGTGAGCGGCAAGGGCACGATCGATCTGGCCGTGGAGGCGATGAAGATGGGCGCCTTCGACTTCATGACGAAGCCCTATTCTCCCCCTCATCTGCTTTCGATCCTCGACCGCGCCCGGGCCTATCATGATTCGCTCAGGGAGAACAAGCAGCTCAAGAGCGAGCTGCGGAAGCTGAAAAAGAACTATGAGATCGTGGGATCCCATCAGAAGATCAAGCGCATCAATGAGATCATCGAGAACATCGCCCCTTCGGAAAGCACCGTGCTGATCCAGGGCAGGAGCGGCACCGGGAAGGAACTGGTGGCCCGAGCCATTCACAACCGGTCCTCGCGGGCAGAGGGCCCGTTTCAGGCCGTGAACTGCGGCGTCTTCACCGAAACGCTGATCGAGAACGAGCTCTTCGGCCACGAGAAAGGGGCTTACACGGGAGCGATCCAGCGAGCCATCGGCCGCGTGGAGGCCGCCGACGGCGGAACGCTCTTCCTGGACGAGATCGACACCATGCCGCTGAACGCCCAGGTCAAACTGCTGCGGGTCATCGAGGAACGGTGCTTTCAGCGCATCGGCGGCACCAAGACCATTCACGTTGAGTTCCGCCTTATAGCCGCCACGAACATCAACCTGCAGGAGGCCGTGGTCAGGAAGCTGTTCCGCGACGACCTCTACTACCGCCTGCACGTCATCACGATCTTGCTGCCGGAGCTGCATGAGCGCAGCAGCGATGTCCCGCTCCTGGCCAGGTATTTTCTGGACCGTTTCAAAGGCCGTTCACGGGCCCAGTCCCTGTCGCCGGCAGCGATGGACGCGCTGATCCGTTATTCCTGGCCCGGCAACGTGCGGGAGCTCGTCAATGCCATTGAATACGGCATGGTCATGGCCAAGGGCTCCCAGATACAGCCGTCGGACCTGCCTGACACGATCCAGTGCAGGACCGATGAACCTGTGCTGCAAGAGGCGCAGGAATCCAGGTCGCTCAAGGACACGGAACGGGAGCTCATCATCAGGGCCTTGAAGGATTGCCGGGGCAATAAGCATCTTGCGGCAAAAACGCTGCGCATACCCCGGTCCACCCTGTACAGCAAGATCCAGAAGCATGGGATTCTCTTTGATGACAAGACGGGTGATCTGATGGATGCCGCCGCCATGAACGGCAACAGCAGTGCAGCAAGTGTCGATAATTAGACACAGCTATTTATTCATCTAAACAATACGTTAACCCTTCCAGCCTTCTGAAGCATCAACCCGGACTGTCCAAATACCGTCATCAATCCTATTGTTAACTCTTTGATATATTGCTGTTTAAATAGCGGGCATTGCTTTTGCAATAATATTGTTGTTATTTATCGTTTTTTCGGTTTCGTGCCGTCTCAAAATTCAAAGGGGATCCAAATATGCCAGAGGCCATCCTGCTCGTTGATGACGAAGAGATGATACTTGACAGCCTCAGCGCTATCCTGAGCAGGGAAGGATACGTCATCGACTGCGCCGCGAACGGCGAAGCTGCGCTCGTTGCGCTGAAGCAGAAGCCCTTTGACCTGGTGATCAGCGATGTGCGGATGCCGGGCATGAACGGCCTGGAGCTGGTAGAGCGCATCAAGGCATTTCTGCCTGACCAGAAGATCCTTATCATCACTGGTTATGGCTCCCTGGATACGGCTGTGAAGGCGCAGCACCGGGGCGTCTGCGATTATCTGATCAAGCCTATCGATATCCAGGGTCTGAAAAATTCCATCCGGCGCGCCCTGGATCTGAAGCCCGCTGTCGACGCTCCTGCCGCCGAGGTGCGCCAGCTCGATAACAAACTGAAGGACCTGACGCAGTACTTTGCGCTCATCTCGGAATTCACCGCCAGTCTCAATGCCTCGCTCGACGTGAACGAGATCGTGCAGGCCACGCTTGAACGCCTGACCATGATCGGTGAGACGGATATCGTGTCGATCAATCTGTTCCCTTCCGTCGTGCATGAGATGTACTACCTCAAGAACATCGGGGAACTGCCGCCTTTTTCCGCGGGCAGGGGGATCAGCATCGCCCTTGCCGACGCCGGACCGATGATCTCCGAACCCCTGGTGGTGGCTGCGCCGGACCAGGCCGGCGGCCGGCAGAGCGATCCGCGCCTGACACTGGTCCAGACCGCCATGGTGCGCGATAACATCATTCACGCCCTGCTGCTGCCGGTGGCGGCAAAAGAAAAGATCTTCGGGATCATCGACGTTTCACTGCAGCGTGACGAAGCGTTCACCGAGATCGATGTTCAGCTGGCCAGGACCATTGTGAACCAGGCGTCCCTGGCGCTGGCCAAGGCGTTCAGTTATCTGGAGATGCAGGAACGCAGCAAGGAGATAGGCCTTCTGTATAACCTGTCCCTCAGGCTGAACCAGTCGCTCAAGATCACCGACTCGATCAAGGCGATCTGCGAGGGCGCCATCGACATCACGGGCGCCGCCGGTTCTCTGCTCCAGACGTCCCTGGAACCGGGCGCCATCAAGAACTTCATATTTCACAAGGACCTCGGCTTTCATAAGGAGATAAAGCGCGGTTCGCAGGACTGGCTCATTCCCACGCAGGCCAGAAAAGAGGCTTTTTTCTCGAACGATCCTGTCATGGATCCCCGGGTCAATTCCCTGGCCCTCTATTCCCTGGGCATCAAGAGTCTCGCCTATGTTCCGCTGATCTACGAGTGGGAGGATATGGGAGGACTGACGGTCTTTTACAAGACCGAAGGAAAGACCTTCGATGAGCGTGATCTGCACCTGCTTCACCTCTTTGCGCGCCACGCCTCGGAAGTGCTGCTGAACGCCCAGCTCTTCGAGTCCATCAAAAAGTCGCGCGAAAAGATCATCACGGAAAAGAACAAAATGGACATCGTACTGAGCACCATGGCCGACGGCGTCGTCACCATGGATCGGGACGGGCGGATCACCTATGTCAATGAGGCCATGCTCAAGATGACGGGCATGGAGGAATCCCGGATGCTCGGTAAACTTTGTGACGACATATTCGGCAGGGAACAATCCGCTGCCGCCTGTGAAGTCAAGGAAGTCCCTGCGGAGCGGCCGGCTGATGCCTTTTATGAAGGTTATCTCACCGGACAGGATGGCTCACGCACGCCGGTTTATGTGAGCCTGGCAACCCTGCGGGACAGCGAGGGGCAGGTGACAGGCTGGGTGAAGGTATTCAGGAACATTGAGCGGATGAAGGAAGTGGATCGTCTTAAAGATGCATTTTTCCACGCCCTGGCTCATGATCTGCGGTCGCCCCTTATGTCCCTTATGGGCTTTCTTGAGATCATTGCCGAGAACGGCGCCCTCTCTGATAAACAGAAGAACGCCGTCGGCATCATGGAAAAGAGCGCCGCCGACATGAATGACATCATCGACGACCTGCTGGACGTATACCGCAGCAGGAACGCCGGGATTCTCGTGAGGGAACAGGAGTTCGATCTCCACGAACTGGTCGGATCCGCCTTGAAGGAAATGGAGGGCATTGCCGGGTCCAAGGGGGTCGGGCTTGAGCGCGTAAAATTGAACGGCGCATGCCCCGTGCTGGCCGATGCGGGTCTCATCCGCCGCGCCCTGAGCAACCTGCTGAGCAATGCCATCAAAAATACGCCGGAAGGCGGCAAGGTCCGCGTGTCCGTGGACAGGCCCAACGTCAAGAACGCTCCTGCGCAGCAGCAGGACGGAGCGTTGTTCGTGATCGTTGAGGACACGGGACGGGGCCTGTCCGATGACGACCGCACCAGGATATTCGACCGCTTTTATCAGTCGCCCGGGCAGTCGGGGGAGAAAGCGTCGGGCACCGGTCTGGGCCTGGCCATCACCCGCGAGATCGTCGACGCCCACGGCGGATCGATCTGGGCGGAGAACGCTGAAGGCGGCGGCACGCGATTTACGTTTACCCTGCCGCCGAAAGGGGCCTTACGGCCGCCTCCTGCGGTATCGGGCGCTGGAAAGGCAGCATCATGAACGGGGAAGCAGACAATGCGCAGAATGCCGTGAACGGCATCGCGCCTGAGGATCGAAACGGAGACGCACAATGAAGACTATTCTTCTGGTCGATGATGAGCTGGAAAACCTGAAAAGCCTCGGCGAGATATTGAACCGATTCGGGTACCGCGTGATCGCCAAGCCGGACGGCCAGTCGGCCCTGGATACCGTGCGCGACGGCACGACCGTGGATCTGGTCATCACCGACTACCGCATGCCGGGCATGAACGGTCTTGAGTTCCTGACGTCCTTCCGGCAGGTGAGACCCGAGGTTCCGGCCATCATGCTGACGGCCTATGGTGCGGTGGAGACCTATCTCAAATCGCTCAGTCTCGGTGTCTTTGAATACGTCAACAAGCCCGTAAAGGCAAAAGAGCTCGGCCGGATCGTAAAGGCGGCCATTGACGGTTCCGGCGACGCGTAGACGCTTTCCGGAAGGGTCCGGTCCTGACCCGCATATTTTCAATTGCGGCCGGAGACCGCGCTATAGCAGGAAGAAGGATATTAACGCAGGAGGTTGGCCCCTATGAAAACGCTTGTGCTTCTGGAAGAGGACAGGGAAGGCCGCGAGACGCTGTCAGGCGTGCTGCGGCAGATGGGCTACAGTGTGATTCCGGCGGGCAGCGAGGAAGCGGCCCTGAAGGCCGTGGGGTCCGCACGGACGGTTCATCTCGTACTGGCCGGGGCGGTGGACCATGACCGACTCGCCTTTATGGCCGATGTGCGCGAACAACGGCCGCGCATGCCGCTGCTGCTGCTGACCGAGCATTGCGAGCCGGAATCGCGCCTTCGCGGACTTATCTACGGCGCCTTTGCAGCTTTGTCCGGACGGAACGTGTATATCAACGTGAGGCCCTTCTCGCTCGTCGAGCTGGCCGATCTGCTCCGCTGCGTGCTGAGAGGGCGGAGAGCAGCAGGAAAGCTCCATCTCGCAGCGGCATAAGCATGCGCGGCCGTCGGCCGCAATTGAAAAAGGTAAATTGAAAATTTGAGGTATGGCCGTAATTAGGAGTGAAAAGGCATGTGAAATCGGTGCTGCTTTGCCCCTCACCTGTATCCTCTCCCCAGCGGGGAGAGGGCGGGGAGAGGGGGAGATTCATGCCCCCGTGCGGGCCGGAGGCCATGAATTTTCCAATTTTCAATTTGCAATTTTCAATTCCGGTCGAATCGGTTCAGGACAGGGGGAATCATGAAAAAGCAGAACCAGGTGGTTTGCTTCCGGATCGGCCGGGAGCTCTTCGGCGTACACATCGAAGTGGTGCAGGAGATCGTACGGGTGCCCGAGATCACGCCCGTGCCGGAAATGCCTGCCTTCGTCGAGGGAGTGATAAACCTCCGCGGCAAGATCGTCTCTATTGTTGACCTCGGAAAGCGGCTCAAGATCGAAGCTGCCGAGAAAACACGGACGAACCGCATCCTGGTCATAGAAGTTGAGAAAAAGATCATCGGACTTCTCGTCGATGCCGTCACCGAGATCCTCCGCATCCCGCCGGATTCGGTGGAGCCGGCGCCTGATATCGTTACAAACGTCGGCGCCGAGTACATCATCGGCGTCGGCAAGCTTCCGGACAAACTTATTATTCTGCTGGACCTGAAGAACATCCTGAAGCCCGAGGAGATCAGAAAGTTGGCGGCCGATGATTGGAGCGAGCAGGGTGCAGCAGCCTGAGGGATGCTGCGCCGTCAGCAGCGAGAGGGTGCGAGTGTCTTCAATGATTCTCACGGACGACGAATTCAAGCTGTTCTCTCAGCTTATTTATAACGAGAGCGGTATCTCGATCAAGGAAGCGAAGAGAGAGTTCCTGCAGGTGCGCCTGCAGAAGCGCCTCCAGGCTCACCGGCTTGTCAGCTACTATCGCTATTACAAGCTCGTATCGGACAAGAATCAGGGGCAGCGCGAGCTGCTCGATCTGGTGGACAGCCTTACGATCAACGAAACCTCCTTTTTCCGGAACCGGCCCCAGATGGACGTGTTCGCCGATATGGTCATTCCTGAGCTGATACGGCGGAAGAGCGCTTTAAAGCGGCTCAGGATCTGGAGCGCCGGCTGCTCGCGGGGCCACGAGCCCTACTCTATCGCCATGACGATCCTGAAGAGGCTGGGCGACGCCGACTCCTGGGATGTGAAGGTCCTGGCGTCGGACATCAGCCTCCGGGTCCTTGAGCTGGCACAGCGGGGCAGCTACACGGAACTTGAGGTCGAGAACGTGCACCCCGGGTACCGGGATTCCTTTTTCAAAAAGGTGGACAACCAGTTCCAGGTGATACCGCGGCTCAGGAAACTGATCGTTTTCGACTATCACAATCTTAAACACGAGAACGGGCTGTCCGGGCTTGATGCGATCTTTTGCAGGAATGTCATGATCTACTTTGACCGCGAAGAGCAGCAGCGCCTGATTAACAAGTTTCATGCGAGCCTGGCAGAGGGCGGCTACCTGTTCCTGGGCCACACGGAAACGCTCCAGGGCCTCTCGGACAAGTTCAGGTTCATTTACCACAATAAAGGGGCAGTATATCAGAAGACGGGCTGACGGCTGAGCGGCCGTCATCACGCTGCAGCGAGGCGCATATGAGCGACTATACCTTTACCGAAAACGAACTGAGCGAGCTGAGGGAGGTCTTTTTCACCGAGGCCTACGAAATTCTCGAATCGCTCGACCAGGAGGTGCTGAACCTGGAGTCGGGCCAGGACCGTGATTCCTCGCTCAAGACCATTCAGCGTCATCTTCATACGCTCAAAGGGAACTCCCGCGCCCTCGGATTCACCTGTCTCAATACACTGACGCATAAATCAGAAGACCTGCTCAGGAGCATTCAGGATTCCGGCGCTGAGCTGGATCAGGGGCTGATCGATCTCCTTTTTGCGATCAACGACACGCTCCATGTCTATCTCGACGGTTATCGCAGCAGCGCTCAGGTGGATCTCGACGAACGGCTGATCGAGCGGATCGAAGGCCGGCTGTCGGCCAACGGGAACGGATCTCACCATGGAGAGGCCGCGGCGGACGGCGCTGCGGGCCTTGCCCCTGCCTGCAGATACCTGCTTACGGTCCTGTTCGATCCCCAGTGCGAATTGCGGCCCTCAGGCGCCCGGATCATTCTGGACCGGCTGTCCGTGATGGGAGAGGTACTGGCCGTCGAGCCTGCCCTGGAATCCGATGCTTTTGCCGGGGCGGAATCCTTCTCGATCCGTTTCGGTTCCGGCGATACGGCCGAGGCCATCCGCGAGACGGCCGATATCCCGGGGATCGTAAAGTCCATAGACATCAGCGTGCAGGGCGCCGGGGAGCAGCAGAAGCATGAGCAGCGGCCCGGAGCAGCGCGCGACGAGGCGGGCCACAGCCTGCGCGTGGACTCGCATCGCGTGGACAAGATGCTGAACCTGGTGGGCGAGCTGGTGATCGGGAGGTCCATGGTCGGCCAGGTGTTGACAGAACTGGAAGAGCGATTCAAGAAGGATGGCCTTATCAAGCGCCTCGGCGACGCGAACGCCTTCATGGAAAAAACGCTCTCCCAGCTCCAGAAGAACGTCATGAAGATCCGCATGCTGCCCATCTACAACATCTTCCGGAAGTTCCCGCGTGTGGTCAGGGACCTTTCGCTGGAGAAGGGGAAGCAGGTGGAGCTTGTCATGCAGGGCGAAAAGACGGAGCTCGACAAGAGCCTCCTCGATGTGATCGGCGAGCCCTTGATCCATCTGGTGCGGAACGCCGTTGATCACGGCATCGAGATGCCCGACGAGCGGGAGCGGAAAGGTAAATCACGCACGGGATCGGTCACCCTTAGGGCGGCTCATGAGGGCAACCAGATAGTGATCACCATCACGGACGACGGGGCCGGCCTCGATCCTCAGCGGCTCAGGCGGAAGGCCGTTGAGAAAGGCGTCAAGACCCAGGACGAGGCTGACCGGCTGGCCGATGATGATGTCATGGACCTTGTCTTTCTTTCCGGCTTCAGCACCGCCGACGTGGTCACCGACATATCGGGGCGCGGCTTCGGCATGGATATCGTGCGAACGACGGTGGAGGCGCTGAAAGGCAGGATCCAGCTCCGGTCCAAGCCCGACGAGGGCACGGTGGTCACGCTGCGCCTGCCGCTGACCCTCGCCATCATGCGCGCCATGCTGTTCTGGACAGGCGGCCGGCTCTTCGCGCTACCCATGACGACCATTGAGCGGATAGCGCGCATCCGGGAGGGCGACATACAGTCCATCAGCGGGCGCAATTCGCTCCGCTTCCGCGATCGTGTCATCAGCCTCATTTCGCTCGATGATGCCCTGCAGTTCCGCGCCGATGGCGGCGGGCAGAAGGGCAAGTTCGTGATCGTCGTCGGGATGGCGGAAAAGCTCTTCGGTTTTCTGGTGGACCGCCTGGTAGGCCAGCAGGAACTGGTGATCAAGGCGCTGGACAACCATTGGGGCACGGTGATCTGCACCTCCGGGGCCGCCATACTCGGCAACGGCAAGGTAGTGCTTATTCTGGACGCGCCGGCGCTGATCACGCGCGAAGTGCGGCGCGAGCAGGCGAAGGCGTAGGGCAGAGGGCAGAGAGCAGAGAGCAGAGAGCAGAGAGCAGAGAGCAGAGAGATTCACACTCCATGCGCCATGCACTATGCGCTATGCTTGTAGTATCAAAGCACCATGCATTATGCTCAGTGAAGTACACGAGGATGAATGAAGAAAATTCGCGTCATGGTCGTTGACGACTCCGCACTGATGCGGAAACTGATCAGCGACATTCTGTCCAAGGATCCTGCAATCGAGGTGGTGACCACGGCCATGGACGGGCTGTTCGCGCTCAAAAAGATCCCGCAGGTGAAACCCGACGTCATCACGCTGGATCTGGATATGCCGCGCATGGACGGCCTGACCGCGCTGCGCTACATTGTGCATGATCATCAGATACCCGTCATCCTCGTGAGTTCGCTTACCACGACGGGGGGCAACCTGGCCCTTGAAGGACTGGCCATCGGAGCTGTTGATTTCGTGACCAAGCCGGCAGACGCGATCTCGGCCCATATTCAGGAGATCGCCCGGGAGCTGATCCAGAAGGTGAAGGTCGCCAGCACCGTGACGGTGGGCAGGGTCCCGCACGCTGCATTGCCGCCGCCGGCGCCCGAGCAGGTCCTGGAAAAGCGCTCCCGTTCCGAGGTCCTGACAAAGATCGTGGCCATCGGCATTTCCACGGGCGGGCCGAACGCCATCAGCATGATCCTTCCGCAGCTGCCTGCGGACTTCGGCGCAGCCATCCTGATCGTGCAGCACATGCCCGAGGGATTCACCCACATGTTCGCGGGCCGGTTGAACCAGTCATGCAGGATCAGGGTGAAGGAAGCCGGCGAGGGCGACCGGATCGAACCGGGTCTTGCGCTCATTGCGCCCGGCAACAGGCATCTCAAGATCGCAAAGTTGAACAAGCGTGGCGTCGCCGTCCTGTCGGCAAGTCCGGCCGTGAACGGCCACCGTCCGTCGGCAGACGTGCTCTTTGATTCCGTGTCGAAGGAATTCGGCAGGGAGACCATCGGCCTGCTCATGACGGGCATGGGCGAGGACGGCGCCCGGGGCCTGGGCCGCATCAGGGCCGCCGGCGGCTACACGATGGCGCAGGACGAAGAAAGCAGCGTGGTCTTCGGCATGCCGAAAGTGGCCATAGAGATGGGCCATGCCGACGAGATCGTTTCTCTCGACAGAATACCCGAACGGCTCATATCGCTCGTGAAGGAGGTGAATGCCTGTGCAGGAAAAAGCGCTTGAGACCTTTAAATTTCTGGTGGTGGATGATTCGGAATTCGCCCGCAGGGCCCTGATCAAGGTCCTGTCGCATATCGGCGGGACGCTGGCAGGAGAGGCAGTTTCCGGACAGGACGCGGTCCAGAAATACAAGAACCTGCGGCCCGACCTCGTGTTTATGGACATTACCATGCCGGGCATGGAAGGCATCGACGCGCTCGATGCCATCATGCACGAGGACCGCGCCGCTCGGGTCGTCATGGTATCGTCCCTGGGACACAATGACCTGGTGAAGGACGCGCTGAAAAAGGGGGCAAAGCACTTCATCACCAAACCCGTCCAGAACGTGCCCATGGCCGAGATCGTGCGCTTCGTGCTGTCCCACTGAGAAAGGAAAATGCCAAAAATCAAAATCTCAAATTTCAAATAATGAAAAAAATTCAAAAGGCAAATGACCGAAACGTTTTGAATTTTTGTTTTTGATATTTGGAATTTATTTGGGATTTGGTGCTTGAGATTTGGTATTTGAGGTAACGTATGCGACTGGATTACCTGAACCCTATTGTTGAATCCGCCATCGCCGTGCTGACGGAATGCACCGGCACGCCTGTGGAACGGGGCGACATGAGCCTGAACCAGACCGCCTCGCCGACCAGGGACGTTGCCGCCATCATCGGCATGGCGGGAGAAGTGGAAGGGCGCGTGATCCTCGAGATGAGCCGTGATACGGCCCTGTCTGTGGCCTCCCAGATGAACCAGCAGAAGCTGGCGGAACTGAGCCCCCTGGCCCTCGACACGCTCATGGAGCTGGCCAACATGGTCGTTGCCCGGGGCGTCTCTGCGTTGAACGACAACGGCTTTACGTTCCGGCTCACGCCGCCCATGATCTTTACGGGCTCGAACCTCTGCTTCTTCAGCAACTTGAACATAGAGACCCTCGCCATCCCCCTCCAACTCAGCGCCGGAGAGATCACCCTCAACGTGGCGCTCCGGATGAGCCAGTTCTGAGGTCGTGCCGCTCCACAGTGAACTTGCAAAAATCACGCTGCTCTCGATCATGAAGCAGTGCGGACTCATCAGCGAGTATATTCACAAACTGCTTGTTTGAACCTAAAAATGGCAGTTGTAACCACTGATGAACACGGTTCGACCTAAAAAACAAAGATGCAGGGGGAAAAACAACTTCGCCCACAGGGTGATTACCGGATTTGGTTTAACTATTTGAATTATCCGTGTTAATCCGTGGCCAAATGCTTTTTTCAGGTTGAAGCGTTATAACTTTGGACCAAGGCGACCGCGTCGCCGTTATTCACGTCCCGATCAGATCGGGACTCGCTCCATACACGAACCACGAAACGGGCCTCGTAACCGTAACCGTTTAGCCTTGCTGATTACCGAAAGGCTGCAATCCCGCCTGGGCGGGATTGCCCTGCAAATGCACATTCAAATATTCGCGCGGACTTTTTCGTCGTCTGGTCAAGCCGCTGGTTGGAAATTAGCCTTTTTGCTCTGTCTTGTTGCCGCCGTGTCAAGTGCGCAGGTTTGAAACTGGTCTTTCCTATTTGGCAACAATTTTCGATAGAACAGGCTTGCGATGCTTGAAAGAAACCAGCTTTTTGCCAGATGCAGCTTGCCTCCGCAGAATGTCTTGAAATATCGCGTCAGCGTTGTGACCGAACTGATTGGCGTATTGTTCTCTCAGAGAGCGCGTCTCTTTGACAATAGGGTCTTGCCACATAGCCTAAACCTCCTTCGTTAGTTCTTGCGGTGTGCAGATGATGGGCGGCTCGTAACCAAGTGCCCGACAGGTGGCCTCAATTTTAGGCCGTGTATGAGCATTAGCAATGTGTGTGCAATTCCAGGTTAGCATATATTCGATGCCGTTCACGGTAGCAATAGCCACATGATAAGCGTCAATTTCGGAGTTTGCCGGCAAAGCGTTGTGACGGATGAGTTCTTGGCCCAGTACCCGAACCTCCTCTGTTGCTTGTAGCTCCATGATGTCAGCGATTGCCTCAAGACGTCGTTTTACTGCGTCAGGATGCCCAAGACTGGCTTCAGCAACGACAAACTCCGATATGAATAAATCGAAGTTGAGCCGCTGCGTCTCCCACCACTCGATGGTGACATTCTGGTTGGCCATTGCACGGATGTCGTTGTTGGGGCGTGCCGTGAGATAACTGATAACCGAAGTTTCGATATAAACCTTAGCTTTCAAAATATCTCCTGTTGTTTTCTCGCAGCTAACGGTTGAAACAGATCAGGGTCTTTCTCGTTGCATTTCCGTCTTCCACAATGCAAACCGGGGAATATTTCAAGGAGAAAGACCCTATAGTTAACTAAAGAATCAAAAGCTTCTCAAAACGGGTAGAATATTTTCAATAAAATCATAACGTCTCTGTAAATAAAGGATGAAACGGCTGTTTTTGAACCGCCGTTTTCCGCAAATTTGCACTTTCCAATTTACAATTTCCAATTCCGCTTTATGCGGGTTAGGTTGCTTAAACCAGGATGTTTGTGTCAATAAAGACCTTATCGCTCATGGAGCTCTTCCCGCGAACGATAGTAAGGGCCGCCGCCGAGTTTCAATCCATTCTCCATGCGCGCCAGTTCCTGTTTCATGGCCGTCACGAATGTTTGGTCTTTGTCGACATTGTCGTGAAAAATGACATCTACTTCCACGCCATTCGTTGCTGCTACTGGTTCGAGAAGACGGACAGCGTTCTCTTTGTATATGCCTTTTACTTTGGTCATATTTGCACCTCGTCAGATTATACCTGAATAATTCTACCGAAACTGTCATTGAAAAACAATCTCTATTTTCTTCCCGTTTGCACTCTCCGCCCTAACTCCGAACTCCGCATTCCGAACTTGTCCCTCGTCCCTCTGCCCCATGCGTCCTGCCCTCCCGTCTTCCCATCCTCCCAACTTCCCAACTTCTGCCCCATGCTCTCTGCGCGCTTCCCAACCATATTGTGCACAATACAGTTGGTTGCAAAACTATAATATGAAGGACAAACTATATAAACTGGAATCCCGCGCCAATGTCGTGACACTATCGTAGTATTCTCCTTGACAGTAATACGAAATTATGATATTTGCATATTCATCCGCTATTGCTATTTTTTTTGTGAATCAAAAATTTACGAGATTCGAATGATATTATATTGTTCGAATTATCAATAAGATGCAGATGGTGGCAGGAATTCCGCGTTGCAAAGGCAAAAAAACGCAACCATCATGCGGCTGAAATTTCAAATATATCAATGGGGTGAAAAGCCTGTCGGGCGACCATGGTCGCCCCTACGAGAGATGTTGCCGGCAATCTTTGATGCGTAGGGGCGGGCATGTCCGCCCTTTTCGCTCTGTGATCGGCCTGTCCCGCACTGCGGGATGTGCTTTGTGGCAAGGACTTTTGACAATACGGCCTGGATCGAGTGGGGGAGTTAATGATGTTTTATGCTTTGAAGAATAAGAATTCCGAACAGGCCGGAAGGGGATCGCGCCTTGCCTCCGTTGCCATGCTGTTTTTTGCCCTGTTTGTATCAGCAGTCCTCTCGGCCTGCAGCGGAAGCAAGAGTTCCACACCGCCCTCCAATATCGGAGGTGGTTATACCCTGGTGGCCTCGGGCGGTACGCTGAACGACGGGTCAGGAACAAAGGGGCTGGTGGTGCTGGCAACGCTCAGGGACAGCCAGGGCTGGGGCCCGGCATTTCCCTGGACGATAACTATTACCGGCCCTGGCATTTCCTCGTCGTCGCCTCTTACGCTCCAGTATCAGGATTCCCGCGTCGGCAGTTATGTAAGCTGGGAATGGGCCTATTTCTCACCTTACATAGGTACCTACCGTGCGACAGCCACCAGCCCGGACAATGCCGTAAATATTTACTACGAATTCCAGGTCAGCAATACAAACGTACTCGTACGGCCCACGCCTTCTGTAAGTTCCTTGAGCGGCTACACGCTCTCCTGGCCGGCCATAGCCGGCGCAAAGTCATATTCCTATGAAGTATTTCCTCCCGGCGGCGGTGTGAGCCTTTACGGCACTATTTCGACTACCTCCATAAATCTGGTGGGCCTCGCGAACGGCGATTATCTTGCCATGGTCAGGGCCTACTCCACCGATAGATCAGCCCTTTCCGTCAGCAGCGCTTCATCTCCTGTGCTTGCGGCGCAGGAGAACGCATCAGAATATGCCTTTACCTTCCCTGTTAATGGGGACGTGACTTCACCGTACAGCTTTAGTGCCGTAGTGGGAGTCATGGATTACGGTCTTCGCGGGCCCGGCGCGACGCCAATTTACGGCTTTTCGATCTGGACGTCCATTCTGAATATTTCAACGCCCTCAAATCCGACCGCTCCTACCGGAAATTGGAATATCCGGATCACGGACCCTAATGGAACGATCTTGAACTATATCTATCCGGCAGGTAAACAACATTACGCCTACTGGTACTACAG
>Ga0209212_1001833_pt1 | contig 32531 bp, 22 predicted proteins | sample RifGroC2_FD_183996 | JGI IMG/M metagenome (GOLD analysis project Ga0209212, IMG submission 183996) | Groundwater microbial communities from Rifle, Colorado, USA - Groundwater C2 (SPAdes) (version 2) | ecosystem: Environmental > Aquatic > Deep subsurface > Groundwater | place: Rifle, Colorado...
CCAATCACACTTTGTTCTTTCATTTTGTCGTCAAGCACCTGCTGGGCGGCTTCGTTAGGGGTAGCCGTAGGCGGCCCGGCCCCACGAAAACCATCTATGATTTTGTTTATCCATTTGTTCATTTATTTCTCTCGTCGAACTTGCTGATCAACCGGTTCACGCGCACGCGCACGTGAACCGGCCATCTACCCAAACAGAACATTTATCCTACGAACATCCGCCTCATCTGCACTCAATCCGCACAATAAAACCCAGAAAACCCCATCCAGCCTCCATCACCGCTACACACGCAATCTGTATAACAGACTCATGAAGCAAAAACCAGAGTCGGCGCAACATTCAGTGAGGAGCTGCCGTGCAGTCCCCCAACTCATTTTTAAATAAGGGGACGGACACTTCCTGGCTCAGTACATTCCCAATTTTGTACCTGACCCTTATTGTTCCACACATTGCATTCAAAATGTCCTTAATGGGGGCGCAGGCTTTGGAACCAACTCCAGCACGGCGATTTCCGGGTAGCAGTTAAACCTGACCGGCAGGATCGACCAGCCGATGCCTCGAGATATAAACATCTGGCTGCTCCGCGACGTGGTGACGACTCCACTGACATAGTTCTTGTTGCGTACCGGCAGATAAGGCGGTCCATAAAAAGGAATTTGCACCTGCCCGCCATGAGTATGCCCCGCCAGGATCAGGTCGATTCTTCGCGAGTAGTCGCTGTCCGCTGTATCCGGGTTATGGGCCAGAACAATCCGGCAATCCCTGTCCGGTATCTTTGTAAGCACCTGGTCGAGATTGCGGTGATCTTCCATTAAATCTCCCGCGCCGGCCAACCAGAGCGCCTGACCATTCCGCTCGATCCGCACCGCCTTGTGGCGCAGGTCCTGACCGTTCTTTTTAAGCCAGTAGTCGGCCCGCGCAGCATCTGACCAATGGTCATGATTGCCCAGAACAGACCAGACACCATGGGGTGCAGATAGTCGTGAAAGAACCTGCCAGACTTCATCGATCTCATCAGAACTGCTTTTGCGATACACATAATCGCCGGTACAGGCAATAAGGTCGGGTTTAAGATCATTGGCGCGTTCCACTATCCCTTTGATAAAAATCAGCGGCGTCAATCTCCCGTAATGAATGTCCGAAAGTTGCACAATTCTGAAACCGGAAAAAGCCTCCGGGAGGTTAGGAACCGCAATCCGATACTCGTTTGTCAATACCGTCATCCGCTCGATTAGCAAAGGATAGCTCGCTAACAGGCTGATTGAGCCGAGTTGGAAGGTACGCTTGAGAAATTGTCGTCGTGAGATGCTCAATAATTTCTACCGGAAACAGCATCTGTTTCAGCCGGCTTATTGCCAGCCGTTACGCTCCCCACCAGCGCCGCATCGAAAAACGCCACCAGCCTTGTGCAATATTCGGACGTGGAATCAGCGAAGGCTTCGGTGTGGTCGGCCCCCTCGAGGGTCCAGAACTGTTTCGGTTGGCGCGCCAGCTCGAAGAGGCGCTGGCCGTGCGAGTACGGCACCACCGAATCTTTTGTGCCGTGGATGATCAGCAGCGGTGTCGGCGCAATACTGGCAATGACGGCATCGGCGCTGTAATCATCGCCGATCAGCAGGCGGGAAAGCGGACCTTTGAAGAACGACAAGAGCGGCATCTCGGCGATCTTGTCGCGGACCATGCCCCGGTATGAGGCAAAGGCCGAGTCGATGGCCACGCCCCTGATTCCGCCGGGAGGACGAGCGGCCAGCGCAGCGATCGCATTGGCGCCTCCCAGGCTCTGCCCCAGCACAAGCAGCCGTTTTTGATCGATGTCCGGGCGGGTGGAGACATATTCCAGCGCTGCCAGTGAGTCCTGATAAACACCGCGACGTCCGGCACTCCCGGCCGATTTGCCGTAACCCCGGTAATCGAAGACAAACAGGTTGAAGCCCCGGGACGGCAGCCAGGAGACAAACCCGAAATGGGCTGTCATGTTCTGGGCATTGCCGTGGAAGTGGATCACGGTTCCCTTCGCCTTGCCGACAGCCGGGATAAACCAGCCGGACAGGCGGGTTCCGTCCTTGCTTTGGAAGGAGACCTCCTCGTACTTCAGACCATGACGGTCCGGCGTGTCATGTACTGTTCGATCGGGATAGTAGAACATGCCGCCCACACGCCACCGACACAGGAGCGTCAGCGCAAATACGATGAAGATCAGGGATGTAATTTTTATGGGAGTCATGTGATATTTTCTCCAACTCTTTTCCACTACTGACCAGTTACTGCTCATTTATAATGCTCAATTTTTGCTGTTATTGTGCAGTATGATTCCAGTAATGCCGAATTTACTTAACCACCCCATCCACCACCCTGGAAACCCCCGCCACCACCCGTGCCATCCTTTCATAATCCAGCTTGTCCGGCGTATCGGTGGCTTCATGATAGTGCGGATAACGGAACGGCGCGGTGTCGGTGATCATAATACCTGGATACCCCTCCTGCCAGAATGACCATTGGTCTGACCAACCGATTCACTTGATGAATTCCGGGGCCGCCACTCCTTCAGACGGAAAGTGAGCAGTTTCACGGAAAGTCTTGATGCTGGCGTGCAGAAGCGAACGGGAGGCAAGATTACTAACAAAGCCGATAAAATTGCCGGTATCGGGATAAAAGAGGTTGATTGGGGGCGGGTACTGCTGGCTCCCAGGTTTGTCAGTGTAGTAACCGATGGTCTCCAGGGCCAGCATGGCGACGATCCTGTCTCCCCGTTTCTTTGCATTGGCAGCGTAAACGCGGCTTCCCATCAGTTCGGTCCGGAAATACGGGGGTTCCTCGTTGACAAAGGCGACAAAGCGGACGGTACGACCCGACTTGACATCCTTGAACTGTCGCGCCAATTCCAGCATGGCAGCCACACCCGAGGCATTGTCGTTGGCGCCTGGCGACTCGGGTGGCGAGTCGTAGTGCGCGCCGATCACCACTATCTCATCCGGTTGCCGGGCCCCCTTCAACTCCGCTTCGATATTCACCACCTTCCTGTTGTTGGCCAGGTATGTCTCCTCGCGGATTGTATAGCCCATCCGGCGGAGGCGATCAGTGATGTATGCCGCCGATTGCTGCAATTGGAGATAGAGGTTTGTGTTCCGTTCGCCTATTGTCCCGGCAAGAAAGGTTACATCCTCCTTGAGGCGTTTAGCGAGGAGTTGACCTTCTGCCGTCAAGGGCGGCAGGGGACCATTATGTCTTTTTCCAGGCATTGACATCATAAAACAGCCTCCCAGAATGACCAGTCCGGCCAGGATTGCATATCTCAACAGAAAAAGCGGGAGTTGCCTTTTGTCAGGAAAGATCTTCATAACCCTTTACCTCGCCCATGTTCTACCACAGGATTTCAATTCTTCGACTGATTTTTCCGTATATCCGCCAATCCCATTTCCCTCGCCAGCTTCCAGGCCATTCCGGCCAGCAGCAACACCCCCGACAGCAGCGCCACCCACAATTGCGCCTTGCGCCAGGTTGCGGCAGGAATGCGGGGACGCAGCGCCTGCCTGCCGCCCGACTCCAGCGCTGCGCCGGCCTTGGCCGGCAGCGGCTTGATCAGCTGTTTCTCCCAAGTTTCCAGGCCGGCCGCGAGCGAGTCGTCCCGCAAGCTGTCCTGCCCGATGCGGGAGCTGCCGTATGCCAGGCGGAAGGGCGTTTCGCCGCGGGCGGCAAAGATCAGCCGGTGCGGCTGCCAGCCGGCTTCCAGACGCGGCAGTGCGCCCCCGGAACGCCCTCCGGACCGGTGCAGTCGGACCAGCCACTGCCGGTCCGTGGTCGGCGCAATCTCCAGAGCGCCGCTTTCAACAACGCCGGCGTCGCGGCGCAGTCGGTAGAAGGTGCCGCTCCCCCGCTCGATCCAGGGGAATTTATCGTCCGGCCGGGACAGAAATGTGACGCCGGCCAGGCTGTTCTCGTCCGGAAATACCAGCCGCAAACGGTCAACCGGCATCTGACCGCCGGTGCGGGCCAGGTACTCGCCGTTTTTGCCCTTGACCGGCGTGAGCAGGTAGCTGGCGGATTCGCGACGCTCTGTCCGGGGTGTCTCCAGCCGGGCCGTAACCGCATCGAGGCGCGGCGCGCCCAGCTCCGGACCGATGTTGAGCCGGAAGTAGCGGGCCTTGACGGCCGGAAACTCGATCCGCTCCCGGCTGAGCTGCCGTTCTCCGGCCGACAGGGTGGCCAGCGCCCCGCAGGTATGCTGCCGCCACTGCTGCAGGTCGTCGCTGGTCTCCACCCGCAGCGTGCCGACATAGCCGTTTTCCCTGGGGGTGACAGCCAGGTCGAATCCGCTGACGGCCTGATACAGAGCGCTGGCATCCACGATGTAGCTGGTGGCAGCTCTGATCAAGGACGAGCCCGGGGCGGTTTTGAGATTGACGATGGCGCCCTGCCCGTCCGTACGCAGCTGCATCGAGATTCCGCCCGGCAGAGTGCGCGCCGGCCCGCTGAGCGGGAAGAGCGGCAGCTCCCGCCCGGCCGGGGCGGTTTTGAGGGGCAGCGGCCGGAGCAGCGTGAAGGGAACGATCTCTCCTGCAGCGTTGAAAACGGCCAGGTCGCCCAGATCGCTCCGTTCGCTCCAGGCATAGACTTCGGCCGGCAGCGGCAGTTCATGCAGCGCCCCCTGACCGGAGAGTGTCAGCGGCATCATGCGGGCGAAGTCGTTCAGGGCCGGTGTTTCTTGCGCCTGCGCCGGTTGGCACAGCGACAAGGCAAGCAGCAGTAGCAAGATTACATGACAGATCCCGGAAAACAGCTCGCGCGCAAAGCCCGGCAAGGAAAAACTGTAAATCGCCTCACGCAACGAACGCAACGACGCAACGTGAATAATCTTGAACCTGCCCCAATAAATCGCATTGCAGCACTGTTCAACCCTGGTATTTAATTTAGTTACGGTTTCACGTTGCGTTCGTTGCGGCGTTGCGTGATCAAATGCCTTCCTGATTTGCACTGATCTCCCGCTAACAAAATCTCCCTCCCCTTCAAGGGGAGGGTTGGGGTGGGGATGGGTTGAATCAGGCACCGAATCGATCCCATCCCCCTCCTGACCTCCCCCTTGAAGGGGGAGGAACGTAACCGGCGGGAGATTGGTACTGATCAGGAATGCCTTTGACCTGGTCCGCGTCCAGCGCGTCTCAGTGTGAGTCGGATTTCCCAATTTCACGACACTCCCCCTGCCGCCGCCCGGGGCGGCACCGGCGAAAACCAGCCGATCAACAGGATCAGCAGGCCGACCACCACGAAGGAGACGATGCGGGCCACGCTGCCATGGCCGGCCAGGTCCACCAGGAACAGCTTTGCCACCACCGCGCCCAAAAGCCCGGCCCCGGCCAGCCAGTTTAGCCGCACTCCCCGGCGGGTGGCCAGGGTCATGACCGTCAGCGCCAGCAGGCACCAGCAGATGGAAAGCGTGGTCTGGACCGTCAAGGACGAGAACAGCTCGTGGGCGGTGAAAGGCACGCCGCACCAGTGGTGGATCGTGCGCAGCAGGATCGCATTCAGCCAGATGAACAGCGTTGCCGCCAGGCCTGCGGAGGCCTCCCGTTGCGGCAGGTGCCGTGCCAGGCCAGGCAGCGAGCCTTGTACGGATCGGTACCAGCAGGCCAGGCTGACCAGGACCAGCAGCGTGGAAAAGTCCAGCGGATTCAACAATGGCAGGTAGGGAAGCGGATGGGGGCTGCCGGACTGGCTCAGGTTGGCGTACAAAAGCCAGAGCAATGCTGCGGACGCCAGCGGGGCGCATCCCCAGCCGAGGTAACTCGTCAGGTGGCCGTTCACCGGCCAGGGCAGTCCCACGCCAAGACGGGCGATCAAGAGCGCTGCCAAGGCTGGAACCACACCACTGGCGCACAGGGCCCAGGTTCCCATTCCCGGCATCTGCAGCGCGATCCGACCGGCCAGCTCCCAGGCGACCAGCAGGGTCAGCAGCCAGAGCGGCGCGGCGTGGGAGATCGGATGGAGCCGTGGCTGGCGGTCACTGCGGCTGTACAGGATCAGGTACCAGGCTGCCAGGGCCAGGGGCCAGCCGAACCAGCCCCCCTGGAAAGAAGGATGGCTGACCGCCTCCAGCTGCTGCAGCAGCGCAAAAAGGCCCAGGACCGGAAGCAACCCCAGCGCCGGCCACTGCAACAGTTGCCAGTCGAGCCGCTGTTGCAGCTTGTTGCAGGCCAGGCAGGAGGCGGCCACGAAAGTCAGGGCCGCGCCAAATATAATGTCGCCATGGGTATATTTTCCCACTTCACGCAGGCCTCCTCCAAACCACCACAGCATGCCCCATGCGAACAGCAGCGCTTCGATGTAGCGCTCATGGGCAGCGAGACCGGATTTATAGCGGTTCAACAGCCAGGCGCTCAGGAGAGCCGCGACGCTCACCAGCAGGCAGCCGATGAAGGAACTGTTCAGCACCGGCCAACTGCCGCCCTGCAGGCCGCCATCGCCCAGGAAGATCACGCCAGATCCGATCAGCAAAAGATAACCAAAGGCGCGGGCCAGACGCCGCTCCTGGCGTAGTCCGGTCCAGACCAGCGCCGCTCCCTCGATGCTCCAGGCGGCCGAGGTCCAGCGCCCCTCGCAGGCCAGCGGAACGGCCATGGAACCGAATACCGTACCCAGCGCCAGGAAAGCCTCAGCCAGGCTGCGCATGCGCCCAGGCTCGCCGCGGAACAGTCGTCCCGCCAGCGTGATGTAGAAACCGGCGGCCGCCAGCGCGCTCCAGGCCAGGCCGTACTGGTACTGCCGCACCAGGGCCGCCTGGAAGGCAAAGGCCAGGATCGGCGCACCGAACACCAGCGCGCAGTCGATATATGCGTCCAACACCGCCGGCTGCCGCCGGGCATACAGCACCGGCAGCGCGGCGTATACCAGGAAGAACAGCAGCAGGAACGGTTCGACGCTGAAGAAATATTCAGGACGGTAAAAACTGCTGCCCCACATGGCGCCGACGATGAAGGTGCCGACAAAGCCGATCAGGTTCAGTTCGCGCCAGGCCCGCCGGAAGGCTATTGCCAGGATGCCGGCATTGAGGATGGCGTAGTAGCCGAACAGCATGGCCGGGCTGCCGCTGCCGATGCCGGCCAGTTGCGGGGCCAGGAAACCGCCGACGCTCCCCATTACTGCCAGGGAGCGGGAGTCCTGCAAAACCGCCAGCAGGGAGGACAGGGCACAGATCACCACCAGTAACGCGAAGCCGATGCCGGCCGGGATCAGCTGATAGAGCTGCATCGCGGCATAGCCGGTCAGGTAGAGGATGCCGACGCCGCCCCCCTGGATCACCTGGGCGTAGATCGGACGCCGGCCCTTCAGCCTCCAGCCGGTGGCCAGCAGCGCGCAGCCACCGGCGGCGGCTGACGCCAGGCGCAGTTCGATCGGGAATAGGCCCTGCTGGGCGGCGTACTTGACCAGGAAAGAAACCCCGATCAGCAGGATCACAACCCCCAGTTTGACCAGCAGGTTTTCGCCGCTGAATATGTTGCGCGACCACTCCTCGAAAGCCGAGGGTGCCACAGGCTCGACTACCTTACTCTGCCGCATGCGTGGCGGTGCTGGCGTTTCGGTTATCTGCTCTGAGTCGCTAAATATAAAGGCGTCCGGCTCCTCGATCCTTGCGGGAACGGCTTCCGGCACCAAGACCAGACCGGGCAGCTCCCCACTCTCACGCGGCTCGGCACTTTCCCGGCATTCTTCTTCCTGCTCTTCGCACAGTCGCCGGCGCAGGAGCTCCAGTTCTGCTTCCGTGGCCAGCTGCCGCTGCCGCAGATCGTGCTGTCCGCCGGCCAGCCAGCCGCTGATTCCGCCACAGACGGCCCCGGCAAAATTGAAGAGCATGCCGCCCAGTATGGCGCCGATGACCGCGAATAAGAGGTTCATGGTTATCTCCAGGAACTTGAGAAGAGGTTATTGAGAACTTCGCTGTAGCTGCTGCCCGGAACATCGTATTCCAACACTGCCGGGGAGATTGACGGGCTGCGATGCAACTCGATTTTTCGCGCACCATCGAAAGAAATGATTACCAAGGCTGCCAGCAAGGCGACAGGAATCAATGTGACGGCAAATTTTGCGATGGAGCTTTTCATGACGTTCCCCTTTCTGATTCAGCGCAGCATCACGCCGGCGGCCATGGCTCGCAGGATATGGCGGCGCTTGCGGTGCCAGGACAACGGATGGTGTGCGCAGTATGTGGATATTCCGGAGGTAAAAGTTACGGAAGCAACCAGGAGAATCAGTGGAATGACGGCAACGGCCAGTTTCAGACAGAAGGTTTCCATTCAGTGCCTCCCTGCAGCGTTCAATCTTGATTCACCAAACGTATTACAGGGAGCATGCCATGGCGGATAATGTGTTTATTCAACTGTTTTTATTGACTATATATTGCCTAACGAGGAGTTGTTGCGGAAATAGCGTCACAGACATATGTGCAAATGATGTATAGCCACAAGACATACAATGCATCAACCATCAGAATTCAGGCTGCAACAGCCGGAACAATTTTCACAAAAGCGCTCGACAGCAATATTGCCGCTACATCCGATAACATATCTGCATTTCATAGCAGCACAAAACCACAGCAGGCCATACAGTCAAATAGCGTATGCATGTATTCATATAACCGAATCTATGCCCGAATAATTTTTCACCGGTCTTACAGCTAAAAAACCACCGCCATAACCAGCCGATATGACTCGATTATTTTTTTTAATGAGGAATAATAGCAAAAATCATATAATTGGACTTCAATTTGCAATATAGAAAATCAGATCAAGAACGGGGCGTAAAAAGACCCGACCACGGCAGGGAGAACAAAATGACAATGCTGACTTCGATAATGGTGCTGCTTACGGTTATTTTGGTAATGGTAATGGTTCCCAGGATCTATGGCAACTGGCTTCAATTCAAGGAATACGCTGAATTGATGGATCTGGATGGATTATCGGAATTGCAGACTATGCACAACGGCTGGGTCATCCGCCATATGTGCCTGGCGCTGATGGCGCTGGGATTCGTGGCGGCGATAAAATACCTGCCAGGACTGGAATCCTACTCGCAGACCGCCGCAGCCACGGCCGCCTACAGCGCCATATCCTTTACGTTCGCTTTCGTCGAATCACTGCTGGCCCAGAAAATATCCGTAAGCACGACATCGATACTGCAGCCGGTAAAAGAACCCAGGGATGACCAGCGCTATTACTAAAACAGGCTTGCCTTAAACTGACATTTTAAAGGGGTTTGCACAGGCAAACCCCTTTTTTTGCGCCTTGTATCAGGTATCAAAGATTAATCAGGGCCGGATTCAAGCGGAGTTGAAAAACAATCGTGGGCACTGGCTACCAGAGCACTACCAGCTCGATTGTCCCGGAAGAGCCGGTCGCGGCGGGACGCTCCACAATCCTGCCCAGGCGTTCCAGCCGTCCCAAAAGCTCCGTCAGGCGCTGGTTGGGAATGCGGGCCGCGATCTGTCGCACGGGATACTGCTTCCCTCCAGCCGGGTGCAGCGTGCCACCGGAACCGATGATCGCCTGCTGAAGCTCTTGAGAGGCGGTTTCAGGAATGTGAACCATAAGTCGAATCTTCAGCTGCGGAGCGACTGCCGCTGCAGGCGCCAGCGCCGAACTTGCGGCTGGAGCTGAAGACAGGGATTCAGCCTCGTCTTTTGCCATGCTTTTCGAGCTCCTTTTCTTTTCCCGCGCATCTTCAAGCGGACGGGTGAATATTTCTTCCGATTTGATCGAGTCAATCCCGGCACCGGTGGCAGGAGCGGATGACTCGTGCCGGTATGCGGGCGGAGCCGGGACAGCCGCGGGTGAAGCTGTCGGCACCGACTTTGAAGGCATTGAATCGGGCTGAACTGCGGCCTTGGGAACAATCGGCAACTGATCTGCCGGTCGCGGTACGGAAGCAGCCGGCTCAACCCGTTTCCCGCTTTCCGGAGCCTCCAGCATCGGCTGTGGCCTGGTTGCAGGAATATCACTGCCTTGCTGCGCCACCTGCTGCTTCAGTTCACTTTCAACATTGCGCGACAGGTAGTAACCGCTGACGCAGACCACCAGAAGCGCCATGACTTCGATCGGCAGTTTGATATGCAGCGGGAAGAAGATGCGCTGCAGCCAGCTCCGCTTCTCAGCCTGCTGCTCTTTCAGAATGGCAATGACACGGGTCGTCATCCAGGGCGGCGGCTCCACCTCCGGCACGCTGCGAAGCAGCCCCATCAGCGCCCGGAGATCGTCCACCCCGGCGCGGCAATCCGGGCATTCCGCCAAATGGCTTTCCACACCACGACTCCGATCCGGATCCAGGTCTCCGCCGACGTAGGCCGAAAGCAGCTTCTGTATTTCCTTATGCTCGTTCATGATATTCCCGCCGTTTTCTTCAAACAATCCCTGACCGCTTCACGCGCACGGAAGAGCCGTGATTTGACGGTTCCCTCGCGAAGCTGCAGCGCAGCGGCAACCTCCTGGTACGGGATTTCCTGCATGTCCCGCAAGACCAGCACTTCGCGAAACTCCTGCGAGAGCGCCTCGACGCAGCGTCTCAGAAAACCGTGCATTTCAGAGGCCTCCAGCTGTGCCAGCGCAGAAGGAGACCTGGAGGGGAGATCAGGCAGCGCCCCGTCCCCGGCCGGAATCGGGGCGTCCAGCGAGTAAAGCTCAACCTTTTGCCGCTGCTGTCGCTGCTTCAAACGGTTGCGGGAGTTGTTGACCACGATGGCGGTCAACCAGGTGGAAATCTTTGCGTCGCCGCGAAAATCGTCGATCCTGCGCCAGGCCGCTATCAGCGAATCCTGCACGATGTCACTGGCATCCTCGTACACGCCGGTAATGCGAAAGGCGATGTTGAACAGCATGCGCTGGTAGCGCTGAAGCAGCTGTTCATATGCCGCCAGATCCCCTTTTTTGCAGGCCTCGACCAGCACGGTGTCATCCGCCCCCATGAATCGTTGCGTATCCATGGTCAATTTGACAGTGACGCGGGGTAAAAAGTTCCCGTCAACGTGACTTTATTTTTTTCAATCATCATCTGCACAACCCCGGTCGCCATCACAACAACTCCTCAACACATCTGAAAATACACATCAACCGGTAACTTGACAATGGCGGAATCGGAGTGCAGAAAACGTTTGCCTAAAACCCGCCATTCGTAGCATAAAGACAACTCACCGAAATGCCTCGGAGGCACGTAATGCAATTCTTCATTGATAACTATTTCCCCGATGACATAAATGCCGTGGGCGATGCCGGCATGGCCAGTTTTGACGAGAAGCGCCCGCTCTATTTTTCCGGCTGCAAAAACTTTCTGGCTTTTTACCGCGAAGAGATCAAAAATCGCCACAATGCCGGTGCAAGCGGAACCGAGATTACCCACCTGATCTGCGACATGATGGACGAGCTGAACAACAAACTGTTCCGCTCCATCATCTACGACCTGGATGGCGGAGACGGGCTGCTGGAGCACATGACCCTGGTGGCGGTGGGCGGCTACGGACGCGGGGAATTGAATCCATTTTCGGATATAGATATCATGTTCCTGCATGACGGAAGCATGCCGGCCCAGATGGTGGAGGGGATCGCGCAGAAGCTGCTCTACTTCCTGTGGGACATGCGCCTCGATGTCGGATATTCGGTGCGGATGATTAACGATTGCATCGAAATGGCGGCCTCGGACGGCACTGTCAAAACCGCGCTGATGGATGCCCGCTTTCTCTCCGGCAGCCGCAAGATGTTCGACAACCTGCGCAAGGTCATTTTCACCCAAATCCTCACCAAATCCAGCGACAAGTTCATCAAGGAAAAAATTTCCGACATGAAGGTTCGCCGCGACAAGTACGGCTCCACGGTTTATCTGCTGGAACCAAACATCAAAGAGGGCGAAGGGGGCTTGCGCGACCTGCAGACCGCCATGTGGGTGGCGCGCGTCAAGTTCAAGTTCTCCGACCCGCGCGAATTGATCATCAAGGGCATCATGGTAGAGGAGGAACTGGAACTGCATGACGCCGCGCTGGACTATCTCTGGCGAATCCGCAATGAGCTGCACTATTTCAACGGACGAAAGAATGACCAGCTAACCTTCGATGCCCAGGTGCACCTGGCCCGCTTCATGGGCTACAAGGATCGCAACCGGGTGCTGGCGGTCGAAGATTTCATGCGAGATTATTACCGGCATGCCAACAAGGTCGAACACTTCACCTCCAGCCTGGTCTCACGTTGTGTCTGGCGCGATGAGGGCGCCCTGAAGATACTCGGTTATTTCGTCAGGAGGCCGGTGGGCGACGGCTGTTTCGTGCTCAAGGGTGAACTGATCATACCGGATGAAGCGGTGATCACAAAGAACCCGGCCGTGCTGATGCGCATCTTCGAACTGGCCCAGAAACATGGCGTCAGCCTGAATATCCGGGTTAAAGGCATCATCAGAAAGAACCTCCACCTGGTCAACGACAAGTTCCGGCGCAGCCGCGAGGTGAACCAGTCCTTCATGAATATCCTGCGCGCGGCGAAAGATGTGACCGGCACCTTGCGACTGATGCACCACCTGGAATTTCTTAACCGCTTCATCCCTGAACTCGAGCATATATACTGCAAGGTCCAGCATGACATGTACCACATCTATACCGTTGATATTCATACTTTTTTTGCCGTCGAGCAGACCGAGAGGATGCTTAGCGGAGAACTGAAGGAGAAGCTGCCGCTGCCCTGCGAGGTAGCCGCCCAGATCGGCAAACCGGAACTGCTGATACTGGCGGTGCTGTTTCACGACATCGGCAAGGGCGAAGGTGGCGGGCATGCTGAAAAGGGCGCCGCCATGATTCCAACCATATCTCGCCGGATGGGGCTCTCACGCGAAGACAGCGAACGCCTGGAATTCCTGGTACGCCAGCACCTGCTGTTTGCGCACATATCCCAGCGTCGCGACCTGAACGACGAGAAGATGATTGCCCAGTTTGCCCGCCAGATGGAAACCAGCGAGAATCTGAAGATGCTTTACCTGCTGACGGTGGCCGATGTGCGCGCGGTCGGCTCGGATGTCTGGACCAACTGGAAGGCGTCACTCTTCCAGGAATTGTACGAGAAAGCCTTCAGCATCCTCGACCGGGGCGAATTCCAGCAGGAAGCCAGCAGTGAACGGGTCAAGTCGATAATCAGGAAAGTAGCCGAGATGCTGGAAAACGATTTCCCGGCCCTCGAAGTGCGCGAGGAATTGACGGCAATGCCGGTTCGCCTGCTGCTCTCCAACACGCCGCAACTGATCTGTGAGCACACCCGCATGCTGATCGGCCAGGAGCAGGACGGCATCCTGATGCGGGTCACCCATCAACCGGAAAGCGGTTATTCGGAATTCACGATCTGCGCCCACGACATGCCCGGCCTGTTTTCACGCATAACCGGCGTAATGGCCGCCAACGGGGTCAACATCCTGGGAGCCCAGATCAACACCAGCAACAACGGCAAGGTTCTCGACATTCTGCAGGTCAACTCACCCCAGGGCATGCTGATCACCGATGAGCAGCGCTGGCAGAGGATACAGGATGACATGCGGCGGGTTATCCAGGGTGAAGCCAGGGTGACGGACCTGGTTGCCAAGCGGCAGCGCCCCACTCTGCTGACTTCACGTCCGGCGCCACGGTTTGCAACCAGGGTAGATATAGACAACGAAGTTTCCGAAAGCTATACCGTCATGGATATCTACGCCCATGACAAGGTAGGTTTGCTCTACCTGATCACCAGTACGCTGACCGAACTTGGGCTCTACATCGGAGTTTCCAAGATCTCAACCAAGGTGGATCAGGTTGCCGACGTATTTTATGTGCGGGATATTTTCGGGCACAAGATCACCTCCGAAGAAAAACTGGCCGAGATCAGAGGCAAGCTGATCTCGGCCATCAACGATTGGGTCTGAGCAATGGAAAACAGAGCCAACGATCCACTGCACGGAATCACATTGAAAATGATTCTGGACCAGCTGGTTGAACATTACGGCTGGGAAATACTGGGAAAAACCATTGATATCAAATGCTTCACCAATGACCCCAGCGTAGCATCCAGCCTGAAGTTCCTGCGAAAAACGCCCTGGGCACGGGACAAGGTCGAATCAATGTATCTAAGATGGAAAATGGATCTCCGGGAACAAAAGGGAGCAGATAGCACAATCGAATAAAAGCAGGCTTCATAAGCCAGTAACGTCCCGACAGCCGGGAGCGGATACCGCAATGGTACCGCTCCCGGCTGTTTTTTTTGCGACTAAAGTTAATGAAGATGTTTGGTGATGCCTGTCACAGGCAACCGGGGTTAATTAAACAATAATGGGAACATCAGCAGGACGGAAAATATAGGTAGCGATAATACTAAACCATCCGCGAGGATGGGACGGAAAGCCCAAGGGTCTCCCCGAGACAGCCGGGTCGCCGAACTATCAGAGAATGATGGCAGCGATCCGGTTTTTTTGTACATGTCGAGGAGATCATATGAAAACGACACAGATTATAGCAATTATCCTGATCAGTCTGGTATGGGCAGCAGCAGCATCCGCTCTGGATGTGCAACTATCGTGGGATCCGAACAGCGAAGCCGATCTGGCGGGATACAAGGTATATTATGGCGTCGACGGGCTCACAACCACGGAAGTTCAGGATGTCAGCAATCAGACCATTGCAACGATAGCTGGCCTGGACCCGGCCAAGAATTATTCATTTGCAGTCACGGCCTATAACACCAGCAGCATCGAGAGTTCCTATTCCAATATCGTAACAGTCCTAGAATCAGTGCCCCCGTCAGTTTCCATCTCCAGTCCCGGCAACAATGCAAGAGTCAGCGACACGGTCCTAATCAGCGCAAGCGCAACGGATAACGTCGGTGTCGATAAAGTCGAATTATTAGTTGACGGTGTACTCCATTCAACCGTGACCGCGGAACCTTACCAGTTTTCCCTGGACACTAAAACTCTTCTGCCTGGAGCATATTCGATTACCGCCAAAGCCTACGATGCGGCCGGCAATATCGGGACAACTACAATCTCGCTAAATGTAGTCAGCGAACTGACTCCTCCGACGGTTTCCTGTTCAGTTCCGGTTACGGGCAGTGCAAGCGGATCTGTTACCGTTTCCTGCAGTGCAGCGGATGATGTGGCTGTCACCAGAGTCGAATTTTATATCAACAACGTGATGGGCGCGGCCGTCAACACAATTCCTTATCAGTACGCATGGGACACGACATCGATACCCAACGGCCAGTACACCATTGCCGCCAAAGCGTTTGATGCGGCCGGCAACGTCGGCGTGTCAGCCGACAACATTGTAACGGTATTCAACGACACCAGCGCACCTACGGTTTCGATCGTGCTCCCGGCCAACAACGACACACTCAGCGGGACCGTATCGATCAGCGCATCGGCCAGCGACAACGTCGGAATCAGCAAAGTGGAATTTTATCTGGACGGAATTCTCAAGGCAACCAGCAATGGCGATCTTTACAGCTACCCGCTCGACACACTGACTACCACCAACGGCAGCCACATCATCTCGGCCAAGGCCTACGACGCGGCCGGCAACATCGGCGTGTCAGCCGACAGTATTGTAACAGTATTCAACGACACCAGCGCACCGGCGGTTTCGATAGTGCTGCCGGCCAACAGCGGCACACTCAGCGGGACCGTATCGATCAGCGCATCGGCCAGCGATAACGTCGGAATCAGCAAAGTGGAATTTTATCTGGACGGAATTCTCAAGGCAACCAGCAATGGCGATTATTACGGCTACCTGCTTGATACATTAACAATTGCGGACGGCACTCACAGCATAGCGGCCAAGGCCTATGACGCGGCAGGAAACATTGGGCAGTCGGGAGAAATCCTGATCAGCATATCCAACGTGCCTCCACCCGTCGCCTTTACAATTACCGATGCAATGCTGGCGCTTCAGATCGCCGTAGGAAGGACAATTCCTACTGACTCGGAAAGAACTCTTCTTGACGTAGCACCCTACATCAACGGCAGTTCGGTCCCCGACGGAAAAATCAACGTCAATGATGTTATAGTTATTCTCGCAAAGATCACCGGCAAGATAATATGACGGGTCAGGCGACCCCCTTGAATTTGGCATAAAAGGCCTTGGTAAGGAGTATGGTCTTGCCTTCCAGAACAAGAATTGCGGCCTCCTTTTCCAATCGGCTCAACACCCTTGTAACCGTTTCACGCGCGACTGACGCATAGCTGGCCATCTGCTGATGCGTCAGTCGCACATTAATAAGCGATCCCCTGTCATCCGCAACCCCGTACAACTCATGCAGCCTGCTTAAAACCGCCATCACCCTCTGTTCGGCATTATCAAAGCTGAGAATCTTTATCATCGCCCACGAATCCCGCAGACGTTCACAGAGGAGACCGAGGATCTTCTGCCGGACCTCTTCCTGGCTGAGCAGATGACGATCAAAGTCGTTCTTAGAAAGCAGTCCGATAACGGACTCTTCATGTGCAATTACCGTCGCCGGAGCAGTTTTGCCGTCAAGAAGCGACATTTCGCCGAAAAATTCGTTTTTCTTGTGGATGGTGATGATCTGTTCGCGACCTTCTTCATTCAGTTGCACAACCCGCACCTTGCCGGTATAGACAATATACATGTAACTGGTTGTTTCTTCTTCAAAAAGCACCACCTGGTCTTTTGCATAGCGTTTCTTTACGATGATCCGTTCCACCTCCGCGAGTGATTCCGGCGTAAGCGTGGAAAAGAATGGAACATATTTCAGAATATTCCCATTATGCCTCTGCTTCGGTTTTAAGCTGGCAAGCATGGTTCCCCTCCTGAAGTAGTAGTACCAGATCATTTATCGTATATAATACCACCAGTTCGATCAGTTGAAAGTTGCGGTGCCTCCATTGTCGTTGTCCACGTTTAACGTTAGAACCATTTCATATGCAAGTCAAGGGCTTACATTTTAAGCACATACTACTGCATGGAGCGTGGCGACCGGCGGCTTCGGCCTGGCCTGGACTGGACTTAAATATATATCAGAGAAAAGTTTCGTGGATCATGGTATTATCGACATCCGATTCAGCAGCATGTAATTCATCTGAAAGGATTGAGTTCCTTGAACGACTACCTGGACCTGTTCATGAGCTATATGGCCGTTGAAAAAGGGCTGTCGGACAACACCCGCAATGCTTACAGCCGGGATCTGGCCCGCTATCTGGATTTTCTTGAGAAAGAGGGGTTGCATGCTCCGGCGGAAGTGGGTTCGCTGAATGTGGCATCGTTTATCGGCGTGCTGAAAACCATGGGCATTGGCGCCCGCAGCCGTGCGCGCTGCCTGTCGGCTATCCGCATGTTTCATAAATTCCTGATGGTAGAAAACTATGCTGACAATAACCCGGCCTCGATCATCGAAGCGCCGCGTTCGCTTAACAAACTGCCGCAATTTCTGACCGTTGCCGAGGTGGATGCCCTGTTTGCATCCTGTAATGGAAAAAGAGCCGAGGATGTGCGCGACCTGGCGATGCTGGAACTGCTCTACGCCACAGGATTACGGGTCTCCGAACTGGTAAACCTGAAACTGCGCGAGGTCAACCTGCAGTCCGGTTACCTGATGACGCTCGGCAAGGGCAACAAGGAGCGGCTGGTTCCGATCGGCGAGTCGGCCTCCCGGCAGGTTTCGACATATCTCCTGAATATCCGCCAACTCCAGGATCCATTGGGGCGCAACCCGTACCTCTTCCTTTCTCGGCTGCGTGAAGCGATGAGCCGTCAGGCCTTCTGGAACATCATCAAAAAGCGGACTCTTTCGGCCGGTATCCGCAAGAATATCTCGCCGCACACCCTTCGTCACTCATTTGCCACACATCTGCTGGAAAACGGCGCCGATCTGCGCAGTGTTCAGATCATGCTGGGACATGCCGACCTGGCCACCACCCAGATCTACACACATGTCACCAGGGATCGGCTGAAGCGGCTGCACCAGCAGATTCACCCGCGCGGATGACGCCAAGTGCTTCCCGCCACTGTGATACACAGTTCTATTGACACGTTCCACTATATGGACTATACGTCTATATCTAAATCTATTTCAAACACTTACACAGCATCCGGCACACTCATATATGCCTGAACAATCAAGCAACAACCACAATCAAAACACCCTGTCTTATCTGGGCAAACTCGGATCAAACCTCCTGGATTCAATTATCAGGAGGTTTTCCAATCCGGAGACTGCCCGCCGCAACCGCTTTATTCTGCTGGCAACGACGGCGCTGTTCTTGACCCTGACAATTCTCCCCAGCCAGCACCTCTCAACGATCTCGTACAAAACCGGCGATATAGCCACCTCGGATATTCGCGCCACACAGGATCAGCTGGTCGAAGACCGGGCTCTGACCGAACAACGCCGAAAAGAAGCCGGTAACGGCGCGGCGGTGGTCTACAACCTGAATGATCGCGTGCAAACGAATGTCTATGAGAAGCTGGAACAGTCTCTGACTGCGATCAGGGCCGATCGGCCCAGACAGACCGAAATGAAACCGGCTGACTGGCAAAAACTTCTGGTGCCGATATTGGAGACAGAACTCAAGGAGCCGGAAATTCAGGCCTTGACCCGGATCAAGTCCACCAAGGCTTTTCTGGCCAGTGCATCAACATTGTTGAATGACCTTTATCAACGCAGAATTGTTCTGGACGGCAAGGTTTTTCAAAATGATGCCCGCCGCGGCGTGGAAATTGCCGACAACAATGGCCACACAATCGGCGGCGGTGACATGACCACCAGCTTCACCGACATTGGAGACGCCCGCGTCATGGTCCGCCAATGGCGTTACAACGGCCTCGGAGATGCTTCCGACAATGAGCTGATATCGGCGGTCATCTCCCGGATTCTGCTTCCCAATCTTTTCTATAACCGCGAAGCATCCGAAGCACGTGTCAAGACGGCCATGGAAACAGTACGCCCGGTGCTCTTCAAGCTGCAGAAGGGGGAAATGATCGTCCGTGTCGGAGAACGGATCACCCCCGAACAGGCCCATAAACTCCAGGCAATCTTCGGAGAGCAACAGAGCGGAAACCGCCTGTTAACCGCAATCGGAACATTCTCCCTGATTATCGTGCTGTTCTACTTCCCCTATCGCTTTGCCTGCAAGAACATCCGCAAGTTCAATCCCAGCAACAAGGATATTCTGATCATTTCATTGCTCATCACCGGCAGTTTTCTCAGCTGCAAGACATCCCTGCTGATCAGCCACAACATAGGACCGGTATTCCCATCGATCGAAACCACCAACTACTTCTATCTGTTCCCGTTTGCGGCCGGGGCTATGATTGTGCGGATCTTCATCAACTCGGAAGTCGCGCTGGTATATTGCGCGGCGCTGGCTCCACTTTTGGGCATCATGTTTGAAAACAACATGCTGGTAGTGATCTACTCGCTGCTGGGAAGCATCGTCGGAGCCCACGGTGTCCGGCACTGCACCAGTCGCGGCACTATTTACGCCGCCGGACTGAAGGTTACGGTAGTAAACCTGGCCATGGCGCTGTCCTTCCAGACATTCAACAACGCAATCTTCACCACCCAGACAGTCTACGTGGCTTTCTTTGCCGTACTGAGCGGCATCATCAGCGCCGGCCTGGTATCCGGATTTGTCCCGGTGATAGAAACTCTCTTTCAATACACTACCGACATCAAGCTGTTGGAACTGGCTAACCTGAACTCGCCGGTCCTGCGTGAACTGATGATCAAAGCTCCAGGCACCTATCACCACAGCGTCGTGGTCGGTAACCTGGTGGAAGCGGCCGCCGAATCGATCAACGCCAATCCGCTGCTGGCCAGGGTGGCGGCCTATTACCACGATATCGGCAAGGCGTCCAAAGCACACTATTTCATAGAAAACCAGGGTGGTGAAGAGAACCGCCACGACAAGCTGGCGCCGAGCATGAGCGCGCTGATCCTGATTTCCCACATCAAGGAGGGCGCCGAATTGGCCCGTGAGAAACGGATCGGGCAGCAGATAATCGACATCATCCGCCAGCACCACGGCACCGGGTTGATCAAGTTCTTCTATGAGCGGGCCAAGGCCCAGGCCGAAATCAGCGGCAACCAGATAGATGAAAAGGATTTCCGCTATCCTGGCCCAAAACCGCAAACACGCGAGGCCGGGATCGTGATGCTGGCCGACTGTGTCGAAGCCGCCTCCCGCACACTGGTCAACCCGACGCCGGACCGCATCCAGGGCATGGTCCAGAAACTCATCAACAACGTCTTTATTGACGGACAGCTGGACGAATGCGAACTCACCCTCAAGAACCTGCACGAAATAGCCAAAAGCTTCAACCGCATACTGAACGGCATCTTCCACCACCGCATCGATTATCCGGATCCGGTCCACAAAGGGGGGGGGAGCGTTCGGAAAGTTGAAGCCCACGACATTAGCAACCGCGTAAACGGAGATTCCAACAATGCCGATACTGATGAACAATCGCCAGAGACGCCATCGCTTCGAGAACCGCCGGTTAAAAAAGGTAGCGGAGAGAATCTTAAGCGCCTTGGAATGTCCTGAGGGAACCGAACTGTCCATCTCGATTGTCGGCGACCGTTCGATACGAATCATCAACCGCGATTATCTGGACAAGGATCGCCCCACCAACGTGATTTCATTCTCACTGCAGGAAGGGGACTGTTCCGGCGTAAATCCGCTGACGCTGGGGGATGTGGTCATCTCGGCCGACACCGCCGCCAGGGAAGCCGACGAAGGCGGGATCGTTTTTTTTGAACGCCTGTCATTCCTGCTTCTGCATGGTATCCTTCATTTGTGCGGCTACGACCATGAACGGAGCGGCGACGCTGAAGCCCAAAAAATGCAGCGGAAGGAGCAGCAGCTATTCAGGATTCTGAAGAAGGAAGGGTTGTTAAACCCGACCGGTTCATAGATTCGGCCAACTGCGCCATCTCCGGCATCCTGCATGCCGCCCGCACAGAAAAGCACATGCGCAATCACTTCGTTGCGGCTTGCCTGGTTCTGCTGCTGTCGCTTTTTTTGCGGGTAAACCCGCTGGAATTCGCGCTACTGGCCCTTTCGATCCTGTTCGTACTCTGCGCCGAGATGCTGAACACCTCGGTTGAGGCGGTTGTGGACCTGGTTTCGCCCGAATTCCACCCCCTGGCCAAGATTGCAAAGGACACAGCGGCCGGGGCGGTGCTGATAGCGGCCTGCGGCGCAGCGATCATGGGATACCTGATCCTGTCCAAATACGTACTGCCACACTACGGAAGGGTTCTCTCAATGATGGGCACACCATCGGATCTGGGTACGCTGGTATCGGTACTGATCGTAATCATAGTCGTAATAATGCTCAAAAGCCTGAGCGGCACCGGCACCCCGCTTCACGGCGGCTTGCCCAGCGGTCATGCTGCGGTGGCCTTTTCGATCGCGACTGCGGTCTCGCTCAACACCAGGGATCCGCTGATTTCGCTGCTTTCGATCTCGCTGGCCGCGATGGTCAGCCACTCGCGACTGCTGATGAGAATCCACAGCCTGCGCGACGTGGTTATCGGAGCATGTGTCGGCAGCGGCATCACAACCGTCGTTCTGTTGCTATTTAAAAAATTTGCTTAATCACCCAGGAGGAACCGGAAGTGGAAGAAGGCAACAGTAGGAAGTCCGGGATTATCGAACGGCTGAGCCGTTTTGTATCCGGACGTAAAAAGACCACCGAAGAAGAGATCTACGATTTTATAGAAGCCTCGGAAGAGGAAGGGCTGGTAAACGAAGAAGAGAGCGAAATGCTCCGCTCGATCTTTTCGCTCAGGACGACCATAGTCCGTGAAGTGATGGTGCCGCGCACAGAAATGGCCTGCGTTACGGTGGAGGCCACCGTCCGCGAACTGCTGGACACGATCATCGACTGCGGCCATTCCCGGATTCCGGTCTACGAGCAGACCATCGACAATGTGATCGGCCTGCTGTATGCCAAGGATCTGCTGAAATACTGGGGCAACCCCGAAGACAGCGTATCGGTGCGGTCGATCATGCGCCCCCCCTACTTTATACCCGAATCAAAAAACCTTGAGGAGCTGCTGCAGGAGTTCAAGCGCAAACGGGTGCACCTGGCAATTGTCATCGACGAATATGGCGGCACATCCGGCCTGATCACGATCGAAGATCTGTTGGAGCAGATTGTCGGCGACATCCAGGACGAATATGACAGTGAAGAGTCGCTTCTGTTTGTCAATACGGACGACAGCGTCACCGCCGACGGCAGACTGCCGGTCGAAGAGCTGGAAGAACATTTCGGCATCAGCATCGAATGCGACAAATTCGATTCCGTCGGTGGCCTGGTATTTTATCTGACCGGCAAAATTCCGGCCATCGGTGACACTATCGAAGGAGCCGGCTTGCACCTGAAAATTCTGGATGCGGATCCCAGACGGGTCAAAAAAGTCGCCATTACCAGATTGAACGGTTCGGGGTTCGATAACCAGGGGCGCGAGTGACCACACCGCCGGCATTTTTTTCCACGCTAATGGAACTGTTCGATCGGCGCGGCCTGCTTGCAATCGCATCCGGCCTGCTGATCGCCCTCTCCTTCCCCACCCCGGGGTTTTCGTTTTTGGCCTGGATCGCGTTGATTCCGCTGTTGATCGCTTTGGAAGAGAGTAATGCGCGAACCGCCTTCAGGGTTGGCTGCACCTGCGGCGTAACCGCCTACGCGATCATCCTGTACTGGCTCAACATAGTATTTACCCGCTACGGGCACCTGCCCTGGTCGGTCAGCGTGCCTGTCTACCTGCTACTGGTGTTCTGGCTGGCCATGTTTTATGGATTGAGCACAGGCGTAGCTCGCTTGGGAGAAAACGCCGGAATAAAAGCCGCCTTCACTCTGCCGGTGGCCTGGGTAGCCTTCGATTTTGTCCGTTCCTTCCTGTTTTCCGGCTTCTCGTGGGCCATGCTTGGTCATTCACAATTCCGCACGCTGCCGTTGATTCAAATCGCCGACCTGGGCGGAGTATACGGCATTACCCTGCTGATCGTGCTGGCCAATGTGGTGCTTTACCGCGCCCTGCGGGCCGTATCCGGCGCGGGTGTACCCTATCCGGTAAAAAGCGCCATGGTACTGCTGCTGCTGCTGGTCGCAACGCTTTTCTACGGCTTCGACCAGTTGCGAAAAAATGACTTGCACACCGCTCGGAAGCCGATGCGCGTGGCCCTGATCCAGGGAAACATTCCGCAGGATATCAAGTGGAGCCCCGAATTCCGGGACTCCACCGTGGATACGTATGAACGCCTGACCCGCGAAGCAGCCAGAGGGGGCGTCGATCTGATAGTCTGGCCCGAGAGCGCTGTTCCGTTCTTCTTCCAGGACGAACCGCAACAGGCCGAGCGCATCAGGGGACTGGCCAGGGAGACCGGCGCATATCTGCTTTTGGGCAGCCCGGCGCATGAACTGCGCAACGGCAGGAATACCTTTCTGAACAGCGCCTTCATGATATCACCGGCCGGTGAAACGACCGGGCGCGCCGACAAGCTGCATCTGGTACCATTCGGCGAATACGTGCCGCTGGAGAGCGTCCTGACCTTCATCAACAAGATCGTGGTCGGAATCGGCGACTTTGCCCCGGGCGAAAAAGCCGTGCCGCTGGACGCCGGCATAGCGAAAGTGGGCATTCAGGTCTGCTATGAGGTGATCTTCCCGGAACTGGCCCGCGAATATGTCAGGGCGGGGGCGCGGGTACTGGTGGCGATCACCAACGACGCCTGGTTCGGACGTTCATCGGCGCCATACCAGCACCTGTCGATCTCTGTATTCCGGGCGGTCGAAACCCGCACACCACTGATCAGGGCAGCCAATACCGGCATAACCGCAATTGTTGACAAAAACGGATATATCAGTACGATGACCGGACTGTTCGTGGAAGGTTATCGTACAGGAGAGATAGAACCTGGCAGCGGACAATCGCTGTACCTTGAAATCGGAGACGCCCCCGCCATGCTCTGCCTGCTGCTGACGGTTGGCGTGTTGCTGCTGGCTTGGCGCGCACGGAACAATACACCTACGAGGAGTAAATCATGTACAGAGAAGAAGTAGCCAGGCTGAAGGACTGTGAAGAGCGGATCGCCAAACTCCGGGGGGCTCTTTGACATAGATGACAAACGCGAGTCGGTCCAGGAGATCGAGTCGATCATGGCGGTTCCCGGATTCTGGGACGATGCCGGAAAATCGCAGGAGATCATCAAGAAGCGCACTCTTCTGGAAAAGACCGTCCAGAGCTGGGATGACCTGCAGCGCCAGGCCGAGGACGCAAAGGTCATGATCGAACTGGGTGAAGAGGCCCAGGATGCCGAGACCCTGGCAGAAGTGGCCGGCATGATGGATCGTCTGACCATGGCGGTCGAAGCGGCCGAATTCCAGCGCATGCTCTCCGGGGACCACGATCGCAACTCCTGCTTCATAACCATCAACCCCGGTGCTGGGGGAACCGAATCCCAGGATTGGGCCGAAATGCTGTTGCGCATGTACCTGCGCTACTGCGAGAAAAAAGGCTGGAAGACAACCATCACCGAATTCCAGGCCGGTGACGAGGCCGGGCTGAAATCGGCCACCTTCAACGTCAGCGGCGAATACGCCTATGGTTACCTCAAGGCCGAGGCCGGCATCCACCGCTTGGTGCGCATCTCCCCTTTCGACAGCAACGCCCGTCGTCACACATCTTTCGCGTCGATGTACGCCTTCCCGGAAATCGAAGAGGACGATATCAACATCAAGATCAGTGATTCCGACCTGCGTGTGGATACCTTCCGTTCCGGAGGAGCAGGCGGCCAGCACGTCAACACCACCGACTCGGCCGTTCGCATCACGCACATCCCCACCGGCATCGTGGTGGCCTGCCAGAGCGAGCGCAGCCAGATATCCAACCGCGGTACCGCGATGAAGGTGTTGCGCGCAAAGCTGTACGAACGGGAGGTCGAGGAGCGTAGCGCCAAGGCCTCGGAAATTGCCGCAGAGAAGAAGGATATCGGCTGGGGCAGCCAGATCCGCTCCTATGTGCTGCACCCCTACAAGATGGTAAAGGACCTGCGGACCGGTGTCGAATCAGGCAACCCGGACGCGGTGCTGGACGGCGCCCTGGAGGAGTTCGTGGTGGCCTGGCTGATGGGAGTCAGGCGGCAGGTTGGTGATGTGGAATAACGGGAACTGACGGCCATGACACTACCAGACAAAATTTCAACATTCCGCAACAGCTTTCAGTTCAGGCTTTTCTATGTCTTCACGCTGCTGACGGCGCTGCTTTCGTTCCTGATCAGCACGATTTACATCGTCAGTGAAATCCGCGAGAAGAAAAACAACGTGACCGCGCAGTTGAAACAGTTGTCCCGTCAAATGGTAGATTCCGTACGTCTGCCGCTTTATGCCGAGAACCGCGACCAACTGAGACCGATCGCGGAAATCATATTTCACACCCAGGAAATTCAAGCCGTACGGATCACCTCGTCAAGCGGAAAGGTGCTGGTGGACCTGCGTGCCCCGAATTATTCCGGCTCGGGCAAATACATTGTCGAAGAGCATGAAGTATCAAGTAACCCGGTAATTCCTTCAATTGAGAGTACTGTTACCGGCGGCAGAGACTCGTCCCCCTCGTCCATGATCGGAAAGATCCGTCTGGAACGGGATACGTCCGACCTATCAAGTGAGATTCGCCAGCTTATCCTGTTTTCAGTATCGTCAGCCTTCCTGTTCTGGCTGGTGATCACATCGGTTTGTTACCTGGTGCTGCGGCGGGTTACGCTTTCGTTCAATGAACTCATACGCGGACTGAAACTGATGCAGGAAGGTGATTATTCCTCAAGGATAAAAATCTTATCCTATGATGAACCGGGCCAGGCCGCCATTGCGATCAACGAGTTGGCAAACAGATTGATGCGTCGCGAAGATGAGAATCAGCAGCTCAATCAGGAGTTGCTTGAATCAAACCATTCACTGGAAGAGGAAATTATAGAGCGTACCCAGGCAGAGCAGGCTGTGCGTGAAAGCGAACAGAACCTGAAGATTCTGCTGGACGTGATGCCGGTCGGCGTCGGCTGGAGCGACCAGGATGGGAACATCGAATACCTGAACCAATTCTTCGTGGAGCGATTCGGCTACAGCCGGGACGAAATCCTTACCGCCGGGGACTGGTTTTCAAATGCCTATCCGGACCAGGTCTATCGTAAACAGATCAAGGAACGGTACCAGGCGGTTATCGAGGCCGGATTGCAGGATAACAGCTACATCCCGATGTTTGAAGCCAAGGTAACCTGCAAGGATGGTACTGTCCGGCAGGTGATCACCAAGATGTCCATCTTCAAAAAACGAACCGTTCTGATTCTGATCGACATTACCGACCGTGAAATATTGCAGGAACAGATCATCAAAGCCCAGAAACTTGAGTCGATCGGCATCCTGGCCGGCGGGATCGCGCACAATTTCAACAACGCCCTGACCGGTGTGCTTGGCTTTATCACTCTGGCAGCCAAGCAACTGGACGAATCGCACAGGGCCTCGACCTTGCTGCAGCATGCCGAAAAGGCCACAAAACGGGCAGCCGGCATGGCCAAACAGCTCCTGACATTTGCACGGGGCGGCTCGCCCTTGAAAAAGCCGGTATCGTTGCTAAAGCTGGTCGAAGAATCCGTGGAACTGGCTTTGAATGGAACCAAGGTCCGCGCTTCGATCCGGATACCGGACTCGATACACGCCGTATTGGCCGATGAAGACCAGCTGAGCCAGGCATTCTCAAACATCACTATCAACGCGGTTCAGGCCATGCCCAATGGCGGAACACTGTCGGTTTACGCCGAAAACGTCATGCTGGCCTGCAACGCGGACTTAACCGGCCGGAAATCTCCGCACGTCCGGCTGACATTTACCGACGAAGGGCATGGCATACCAGCGGAAGAACTCAACAAGATTTTTGACCCCTATTTCACAACCAAGCCATCCAATACAGGCCTGGGGCTGGCATCGGTCCATTCTATCGTAATCAAGCATGAAGGTCAGATCATGGTGGATTCAACCGTTGGAGTCGGGACTACATTCACGCTGATACTCCCATCAACCGGACGGCGGCCCGCGCCGGGTGAAACCGTAAATGAGCAGTTAATTTCACCGAACCGGTCGATCGGCTCGATTCTGGTGATGGATGACGAGGAGACCATCCGTGATGTGGTCAGAGAAACGATCGGTTTTCTGGGATATCAGGTCACGACCTGTATTAATGGCGAGGAGGCGGTAGCAAAATATATGGAAGCCCATGAAAACGGCTCCCCATACATGGCGGTAATCCTCGATCTGACGATACCATGCGGCATGGGAGGAGTCGAAGCCGCAAAGCGTATCCTGGCAATTGATCCAGCTGCCCGACTGATTGTATCAAGCGGATATTCCTTCGATCCCGTGATGTCGGAATTCAAGGAGTACGGTTTCTGCGCCGCCATTGAAAAACCATACCGGGCCGACGAACTCGGCAACAAACTTGCTCTTCTGAAATCAGCGCAGTAGCAGCACAGAGCTTGAACATCACATCATTACCCCCCCATTTACGCCCCAATACTACCTGACCACAATCCTGTCCACCTGCAAGGCCCCTCTGCCGACCGTCAACGGCCCGGTCACCGTGGTGGTTCCGGGAGTGGTCGCATAACCGGCGTCGTAGCCCCCCTTCAGTTTAACGCTGATGTTGCGGTTGGCGTCCAGCGTGCCGGCAACGGTGTTGTCCAGCAGCTGTATCACCGCGCCGTCGTAGGCTGCGTCGTACACTTCCTGCAGGGTCCTGTAGATAGTCCCGTCAATACGCAGCAGCGCCGCCGGGATGAAATCGGCGCTGACCGTCTTCTCGCCGTTCATCAAAACAGTGCAGGCCATGGATGTGCCGCTGCACGCCCCGCCCCATCCGCTGAAGTTCGATAGCACCGATGGCGTGGCGTACAGGTTGACCGTGCCGGAGAAGGTATTGGAGCAACTGCCGCCGGAGCAGGAAATGCCGGCCGGACTGCTGGTGACGGTGCCGCTTCCGGCGCCCCCGACGGTGACGGTCAGGGTGGGTATGCTGACGGTCAGGGTAGCGCCGTAGGGGTCGGAAATATTGCCGGCGGCGTCCTTTGCAAAGGCATAGAGGGTCTTGGCGCCGGCGGTGGCAAAGGTATAAATGCCTGGCGCGGACGGAGTCCAGCCGCAGCCGCTGCCCGTGTCGGACTCGCTAACGCAGTAGCCGGTGACCAGTGCATTATCGCTGGCCGAGATGGTGATATCGGCGATCAGGAAGTTTGTGCGCGGCACTGCGCTGAAGGTGTTGACGACCGGCCGGGTCAGGTCGAGGATCACCATGGTGCCGCTGGCGCTGCCCTGGTAGTTGGCATCGCTGATGGCGCCGACAACGGTATAGCTGCCGACATTGGACGGAGGCGTGGGACTGCTGTTGTAGGTGAAGGTGACACTCTTGCCGGCCGGGTTGGTGGTGGCGGTTGCAACCTTTGCCGTACCGTCCCAGGTATGGCTGAGGTTGCCCAGGATAACCGTGGCGGTTGCCTTGGCGACCACCAGTGTTCCGCTGGCGCTGCCCTGGTAGTTGGTGTCGTCGATCGTGGCCACTACCGCATAACTGCCGGCATTGACCGGAGCCACGGGGCTGTTGTTGTAGGTGAAAATCACGGACTTGCCGGGTGGATCAGTGGTGGCGACAGCGTACCTGGGGTTGCCGTTGTAGGTCTGGCTGAGACTGCCCAGCGTGACCGTGGCGGCGGCTTTGGCAACCACCATGGCGGCGGTCAGGTTTGGCGCGACGCTGTAGGTGGCATTGCCCGCCTGGGAAGCCATGAGCTGGATGGTTCCGGCACCGGTGATGGTCAGGATGTTGCCGCTGATGCTGCCGGGGCCGCTGGTGACGCTGAAACTGACCGGCAGTCCGGAGCTGGCGATGGCGCCCAGGGTGATCGGCCCGTCGCCGTAGGTGGCGCTGGCGGGCGGCGAGAAACCGCTTATCGCCTGGGGAGCGAAGAAAACGCGCAGCAACGGATAGCTCTGGCCCTCGAAGATGCGCCAGACCGTGGCGGCACTGTCGGCGGCGGCGGAGATGTTCCAAGCGCCGAAGGTCGCCTGCGACATCATCTCGACCGTTGACTTGCCGCTGCCAGCTCCATTGTCTACGAGCGTTGAATTGACGCTATTGTCCCAGAAACCGTTATTGATCGTGCCGCCATAATCGCCATTGACCCATCCCACCAGTCCGCCGACACCGTTTCCGGAGCCGGTGACGGCTCCGCTGTTATAGACGTTGTCGAGCCGCCCATAGTTAGCCCCGGTCAAACCGCCAACCAGATCGGCGCCGGTGACGCTGCCCCTGCTGTAGGAATTGCTGATCGAGCTGGAGAGCGTGTTGAAGACGTAGTTTTCCCCAACCAGTCCGCCGACATACCAGCCACCGCTTACCTCGGCGCTACTGAAGCAGTTGCCGATGGAATTCGCGTGGTTCCAGCCCACCAGCCCGCCGGCGTAGTAGTGGGAACCGGTGACACTGCCGCTGGTGAAGGAGTTGCTGATATAACCGTCGTTTTGTCCGGCCAGACCGCCGACAAAATCATAGCCACTGACGGAGGCACTGGAGAAGGACGTGGCGATGGTTCCGGCGTTGTTCCCCACCAGACCTCCGACATAGCTTCCAGCGCTGATGCTGCCGCCGGACAGCCCGGTATTGCGGATCTTTGCCGTGACGCCGGTTGCGGCAAACAAGCCGGCATTATTAATCCCGCGGTTAACGGTCAGAGTGCTGACCATGTGACCGAGGCCGTCGAAGACGCCGCTGAAGGGAACATCCGTTCCCAGCGGCATGAAGCCGGCGCCAGCGTCCCAGCTGGAGGTGTCGGCGGCCATGATATCGGCTCCCAGGGCGTATCTGCCGCCGGGCGCCCCGTTGATCCCCTGCAGATCTATCGGGGTGATGGAGCCTGCGCTACCGAGGCTGTTGACGACGGTAAAGTCCTCGCCATTGATGGTCAGGAAACCGGCGCCGCTGCGACCGGGAAAATCGATCCTGCCATGGAAGCCCAATCCGCTCAGTCCGGTTTTGATGGAGCCGGTGGAGGTATTCATGGCCAGGGCAGACTGGCCGGCGCCGGTCATAACCGCATTGACGTTGATGTCGCGGGCCGCATTGAGGGTGAGTGTATTGGCGCTCCAGGAGAGGGGGCCGTTGACGCGGATGTCGCCGGCCACTCCCATACCGGTGTCGATCACGACAGCGGTCCCGGCGTTCAGTCGCGCCTCGATCTCGCTGATGGATACGTTGGCAAGGGCTCCGTTCGGCGTCCAGACATCCGGCGAGGACCCGGACCAGGCGCCGTTGGCGCTGGCTGCACTGCTGATGGTTACGTCGGGTACGAAACTGAAAGCGGCCGACACCGTGCAGTCTGCGATGACCGCGTTGGTGGTGTAAGTCAGACCGTTGGCCGGGTCATATGGATCGCCCAGGTATGTGCCGCCGCAGGTTCCGCCGACCGGGATCGTTACATGATAGCCGGGATCGGGCTTGATGGTGAAGATCGCGGCGTTGTTCTCGGCGACGATCTGGGGCGTGTTCGGGCTGATGCCGCCGTTTGCTCCGGCCGATGGCGTGACCGTGCGCAGCGGCAATATGGTTCCGGTCAGGCTGGAAACCTGCGAGAGAGTGAAGGAACAATCCCCGGCGCCGGAGCAAGCGGATGCCGAACCTGTGCCGGCCGACCAGCCGGCAAAGACCGAACCTGGCTCGGCCGAGGCTGACAGGGTTATTGGAGTATCGGTCAGCACCGTGCAGCTTCCGGCGTCGCCGCTCCAGCTCAGGGTGCAGCCGGTGGCGCTGATCGATCCCACGCCGGAACCGGCTCTGGTCACGGTGAAGGTATAGGCCGGGGTGATGGTAACGGCAAAGCTGACCGGTCCCTGCGCTTCTGCAGTCCCGTCGGTATACGTGAAGGCAAACGAATCCGCGCCATTCGTGGTTCCGTCAGGGGTGAAACTGATCATTCCGCCATCCAGATCGGCCTGGGTAAAGGTGTTGCCGACGACCAGAGCCGTAGCGTTCTTCTTCAGGCTGCCCTTGGCCGGCACGGCCGTCAATGTGTAGACCAGTGTCGCCGCAGCGGGGTTATCGGGATCAAGTGTCCGCAACCTGCCGCTGGCGATGACCGTCAGCCCGTCATTCTGGTAGAGCGTCAGACCGGTATTGACGGTCAGCAACGGCGGATCGTTCACGGCGGTGACCGTGATGACGCGACTGGCGCTGCCGCTCTCCGCGGGTCCGCCGCTATTGCCGTTGTCGTTCACGGCCAGCGTCAGGGTCACATTGTCGGCAGGAGCGTCGTTGCCGTTGTAATATACCACGGTAGCGCCGACGGTTCCTGTCAGCAACGAGTTGATCTGGGCCAGAGTTCCGTTGATCGTAACCGAGGAGCTAGCGGAATTGCTGACCGAAGCTCCGCTGGTACCGGAGGACACGTTCAGGATGCCCTCCGTCACCGACAGCGTGGCGCTCACCCCGCCGCTGCCCGCGTCAACATCGGCGATTGAGATGCCGGTGGCCTGCAGGTTGAGGTCAGCCTGTTCCGCAACAGCGTATGACGGTTGCACAAAGGTAACCGTGGGGGGATTGTTGACGGTAGTAACGCTCAGCGCCAGAGTCTTTGTGAGGCTATCCAGACTACCGTCCTTGACCTTGAAGCTGATGTTCCGAATCGCAGTGGAGGGGGTGACGCTGGTGTTGATATAGCTGATTTTGCGCAGCACACTCTGGTAATTGTCCAGCCGGTCGAGCTGGGACAGGTTCACGATGATCCGCCCGGATTGCCTGACAACCTCGGCAACAATCGCGGTGCCGCTGACATCGGCGGCCAGGTTTTCGGCGGTTCCGTCGGGCGTGATATCCAGGGTGACCGTGGCCGACGACAAGTACATGCTGTCACTGTCGCTTACGATCAAGGCCGGGTCCAGCGCTTTCGCACCGGCTCCTTCCGTATAGGCGCCGGTAGCGGCAAGCGTGACGACCGGCGCGACATCGTTTGCGCTGAAGGCACCGCTGTCGTTCCAGAGGTCGTTGGCGTAGCGGGAAGCGAGATTGGCGCTGTAGCTGACATCGGTGATGTTCAGCGGAGCGGTGGTATAGATGCCGGCCCCGTCATATGCGGCGGTGTTGTTGATGATCGAGCTGTTGCTTATGCTGGAGGTTGTGCCGCCACCGGGACCCAGCAGGCAGATTCCTCCGCCGCTGCCGATGATTCCGCCGGCATGGTTGCCGTCAATAGTCGAACCACTGATGCTGACGACGGTGCCGGCGCCGGCAAAGATGCCGCCACCGACACCGTTGGCGGCGGTATTGTTGCGTATGATTGAATTGATGATGGTCAGTTTGCCGCTGCGGATAGCAATCCCGCCACCATCGCCGAAGGTGGTTGTACTGTCGGAAACGGTACATCCGTCGATGACGAGATTGGTGTTTCCGTCAGCAGGCTCCGACAGAAGTGCTCCGCCATGAAAATGGTAACTGTCGGAT
>Ga0209212_1001834_pt1 | contig 32529 bp, 21 predicted proteins | sample RifGroC2_FD_183996 | JGI IMG/M metagenome (GOLD analysis project Ga0209212, IMG submission 183996) | Groundwater microbial communities from Rifle, Colorado, USA - Groundwater C2 (SPAdes) (version 2) | ecosystem: Environmental > Aquatic > Deep subsurface > Groundwater | place: Rifle, Colorado...
GGCCTTATATTTGGCCATTTCTCATATAGCAATGTTAATACGCACTTAATATATCATCTTATTAAAAAAGGCCATACCGTCCATGTAAATGCCATGGAGACTAAAACGGTATCTATAGAAGAACAGTGTAAGAAATATATGCCTCATCTAAGCGATGCGGCAGAAGTTATGAAAGGAATATATGTAGATAATCTATATTCCGATGAGTATGATATGGCGATATACTTTCCTGTAGGTTCTATATTTAACCGCAGAGATGATAAAATAAAAGCCAAGAAACATATATTTTATACCGTATGGTCGCATGCTAACTATCCCGAAGAATGGGCCAAAGAATGCAATAAATATGATGAAGTGTGGACTCCGTCTCAGGCCAATGCCGATTCAATAAAAGCAACACGCCTATGCGATAAACCTATTATTGTCGTGCCTCATGGATATGAAAAAACTTTATTCCATCCTAGGCCGAATAATAACAAAGTATTTAAAGTAGGAATGTGCAACGCGATATGCGATTTTAAAGGTGCTGATTTAGCAATTGATGCATTTCTTGATGAATTTAGTGCTGAAGATAAAGTTGAGTTATGGCTTCAAACGATTGAAAGAAAATCCCCCAGTGATAAGCATGGAATGTATTACCAATTTCTTCTTAAAATTATGAATAAATATCCTGAGAAGCAACTAAGGATATTTTACTATGAGAAGAACTGTAACGTGCAGGAAATGGCAGATTTTTATAGGTCATGTAATCTAATAATGTCTCCTCATCGTGGCGATGGATTTGGAATGATAGGCTTAGAATCGTTGGCATGCAACGTGCCGATTATTATATCTGAATATCACGGACCACTTGATTATATCAAAGAAGATTATCCATTTTGGGTTGGCGGCACTATGAGTTGGACAAATAAGAAAAGCGGAAGACATCACTTCCCTGATGGCGGCGGAACCGAAGGTACTGTATTCAGATATTTTGAGCCTGATGAAAATCATATCAAAACTTGTCTGAGAGAAGCATATGGCAATTGGCAGACAGGAACAGAAATAGATTGCAAGCAGTATTTAAAAGGATTGACTTGGGAAGAAGTAGTTGCTATAATAGAGAAACAAAGATAAAATGGAAGGTGAATCAATGCAGAATATAGGAATTGTAACATTTAAAGATAATATCGACAATATAATAGAATCAAGGCGAAATTTATTATATGATAATGTATTTGCTTTTGTCAAAGAAGAATATGAGCGCGACATTCAGAGGACTACAAAGGGAACCGACGTTCATATAAAGTTTATGCGCGAATTAAATGATTATCGTGGCAAACTTGATATGCTTATATTTATAAATGCGCCGGTAGATTTTATACAAGATAGGCTAACCCTTGCAAAAAAGATTGCCGTTACTAATAATGTCTTATTGCAGTTAGGCAATTATATGATTAACTCTACAATTACTATTGGCAATCATATGTGCTTAGTGATTGAGCCGTTAAATGTTTTTAAGCCGGCACTGAAACCAGTTCCGGTTCAGATCGTAGAAATTCCTACAATAAAAGAGATATCAATAGCAGAAGAAGTTATATCGCCTGTCGTTGCTCCAGTTGTGGTAGAAGAGCCTATCGCTGAACCCACGAATCACTATGTTTATATAGAGCCGATTCCGATAGTTGAACCGGAATTAAAAATAGAGTCAGATTTTGTCGAACAACCTATTGTTATTTCAGAAGAAATAAAAGAAGAAGCAAAAATAGAGACGAAAGAAGAAGCAAAACAAGAAGAACCAGTTAAGCGTTTTGCTAAATCGAAAAAAGGAAGGAAATAATAACATGAAGGTTGCCGTTATTTTGCCAGCATATAACCCAAATTCTAAGTGGTTAGATGATGCGATTATGTCTGTATTAAATCAAAAGACAAGTCACGATTTAAAGTTATTTGTTTGGTTTGACGGCGCTGACAATGGTTATATCCCACCAGATGATTCACGCATTATTATCTTGAAAGATAATACTCGGCGCGGGCTGTCTGGTGGGTTAAATTATATTATTAACCATGTAATAGGACTATCATGGAATTGTAGATATGATTACATTGCAAGAATTGATGCAGATGACATGTGGCACGAAGACAAGATAGAGCGCCAGATTAATCATATGATAGATAAAAAGATTAGTGTATGCGGAACTTGGGGCATTCTAATTAAAGACGATGGGTCGGTTAAAAGCAATACCTGGGAATATGCAAATCATACCGATGATATTAATATGTTATTCATGAAAACCCCCACGTCTGATTTTTTTATTGACCCTTCCGTTGTTTTCAATGCTAAACTTATCTATGACGGGCTTGTTCACTATAATAATGCGATGCTTGGTGGCGCTGACTATGAATTATGGCTTAGGCTTGCGGCAATGAATATTAAAATGGGGTCTATCCCTGAGAGATTATATTTATATAGGACTCATTCTGGAGAACAAAATACTCGTTCGATTCAATGGCAGCATACGATGAGAGCATGCTTCTCTCGCATTGCTGAAATGTATAAAGAATTAAATAAGAACATGAAATACTTCGTAAAGAGTGATGATTGTATATGAATGACAATGTATCTATTATTGTATATTCAATGAATAGAGCGATGCAACTACATTTGTTTTTAACATCTATTATTGAAAAAACAAAGCCTATGCCGTATATGTATATTATCTATAGAACGACCGATGAAGCGCATGAACAATCCTATAATGAACTATTATCTATATGGGCGAAATATCCCATTAAGTTTATAAAACAAAATTATATAAGTGAATTTAGGCCATATACGCTAGAATGTTTTGATAGCATTAAAACAGATAAAATGTTCTTTGCCTGTGATGACGATGTTTTTATAAATGATATCGATTTTAGAACATGCCTTAATTTTAATCCAAGTGAATATATATTTACATTACGCCTTGGAACTTGTTTGACCAAGTGCTACACCAGACAATGTGACCAGAAACTCCCATTGTTTAAAGACGAAGGAAACGGTATATTATCGTGGGAATGGTCAAAGGGGGACTGCAACTGGAACTATCCGCTATCGGTCAATGAATTTATCTTTAGCACAAAAGAAATTAAAGAAATGTTAAATAATATTATGTTTACTGCCCCAAATCCCTTAGAGGCAACTATGCAAAAATATTTTAAGGATTTCGTGTCAAGAAAGGGATTATGCTTTAATCTTCCGGTCGCTTTGAATCTCCCTGTTAATAGAGTGCAAACTGCGAATAATAATGTTTGCGGTCATATTCATCAAGATTTCTTGTTGTCCAAATGGCAAGAGGGATTGCAGATCGATGGCAGTAAGATATATGGCATTGTCCCTGAAAGCGCACATCAAGAAATAGACTTTTCGTTTATTAAAAGGGGGCAGATTGATGGATAGTGACGGATTAAGAGAATTATGGGTGTCTGAACAAATAAAAAAAATACCAAATGGTCATAGGGTTTTAGACGCTGGTGCCGGCCAATGCAAATATAAAAAGTATTGCAACCATCTCGATTATGTGTCACAAGATTTTGATGGATACGATGGTTCTGGAGATGGAAAGGGGTTGCAGATCGGGACATGGGATAAATCCCAGATTAATATTCTATGCGATATCGTAAACATACCCGAAAAAGATGCATCATTCGATGCAATCATTTGTATTGAGGTATTAGAGCACTTGCCGGAGCCGATACGAGCTATAAAAGAATTATCAAGATTATTAAAGCCTAATGGTATTTTAATAATTACCGCTCCGTTTGCTAGCTTAACTCATTACGCCCCATTTCATTTCTATTCTGGATTTAATAAGTATTTCTTTAATAAGTTTTTAAAAGATTTTGGATTAATAGTAGCAGAAGCAACTACCCAGGGGAATTACTTTGATTATATGTGCCAAGAAATTGGGAGATTGCCATCTGTGGCGCAAGGATATTGCAAGACATCGTTTTCACCAGAAGAGATTTCTAATTTTAAATTAGTTGCTAATTCACTAAAAAGAATGTCTATGCTGGATACAGGTTCAAGCGACATTTTGTGCTATGGCTATAGATTTGTTGCGAAGAAGGGATAAAATGAACAAAGATTTATTTAAGGTTTATTACCCAAATCCAAAGGTTATATTAGAGGCGGGGTGTCATGATGGAAGAGATACAATTGATTTCGCTAAAAAGTTTCCAGAGGCGATGATATATGGGTTTGAGCCAGTCCCAAGGCTGTTCAACAATTTATTAGAAAAGACTAAGGGATATAAGAACATTAAGATATTTAATTTAGCATTGTATAATCACAATAATATATCTGATTTCTATGTATGCTCTGGTTTTGCCGATGCTTCAAGCTCTGCTTTAAAGCCGAAAGATCACTTAAAATGCTTCCCTCAGATATTATTTAAAGACGAGGATAAAATACAAGTTCAATTTGTAACAATAGACAAATGGGCGCAGGATAACAAAATAAATAATATCGATATAATGTGGCTAGATATGCAAGGCGTAGAGAAAGAAACGCTTGAGGCGTCTCCTAGTATTTTGAAAACTGTTAAAGTTATACATTCAGAAATATCTACTAATGAATTATATGATGGCATTTGCTTATATGGTTCATATAGACAATGGATGGAAGGTCAAGGGTTCCAGGTCGTCCAGGAAGACATGAATAATCGAGACGCGCTATTTATAAGAAAATAGATTGACATATCAACTCTTTTGGCTTATAATTAAATTGAAGTATATACGGAGGTTTTATGGCAATACATTCAGTTACACAAACGATAATAGATAAGATAAAACGACAGGCCACGGTTGGCACTGATACTGATTCTGCTATTGCCTATAAAATAGGTGATACATTCGATGATATTTATAATGATACTGGTGTTGAATTAGAATTTATAGATGAAACCAGTTTTGAGATAACACCAAGTTTAGCTGGCATCGAGAATGGTTCATATCGCCTTGCTATATTTTATAAAGTAAAAGCATTCTATTTAGTTAAAGCTAAAGAGACGGCAACGGCAAAAGCAGTTAGAGTTAAATCTGGTCGTGACGAAGTTGACACAACTAAAGCAGTTGGTGGTTATGAGAACTCTATTATAGATAACGAAAAAGATTATAAGAAATGTGTTAATAAGATTAATTCATTGTTAGGCCCAAGAGCAATTGATGTAAGTGAAAGTGATGTAATCTAATGGCGATTGTAGAACCTGAACTTCTAACAGACGATATAATAGAAACATATCAATCTAACATCACAGCGATCAAGCATCAGCTAGGAACGCTTGCTGATATCGTTTGGAATGAAGAAGAGGCTAAATGTCCTAACTGCTATTATGACTCTGTTAATAAAGTGTCTACTAATAGATATAAAACTGCTGGCCCTATTGCATTTTCTGGTGGACATACATGCCCATATTGCTTAGGTAAAGGCATGTTAACAACGACAGGCAAGTTAAGCATAAAGGGAAACATATTTTACCCCGGCTTATTTACACACGATAGAGAGCCAATGCAAGGCGGAGTGTTTGATAATCAGAGCGCCAATATATCATTTCTTAAGAGTGAATGTTACGTTAATTCTGGTACATTTAGCGGCAAGGTTGTATTCGATGTAATGCGCTATATGGACTTTGACGAACAGAAATGGATATTAGATGGTATGCCCATGTGGACAGGGCTTGGTGAGAGATTTGTAATTGAAGTTAAAGTTAAAAGAACGAATAAGGTGTAATTATGGCCGATAAATTTATGCTATTTGAATCTTTCTTACGAAAATATCAGATGGGAAAATTTGTTTCTCTCGATTTAAGTGGGTTAAAGAATGTTGTTAAAAAAATGAGAGATGCATTTCATTCTGTAACAGGCCAACAGGGGAAATTAATGAAAACAATTAGGGCTGGTAGCGAGGCGGCAATGTATGCGGTAACATACAAAATTTATACTGAATATAGAAGGCGGCTAAAAGGCAGCAAGAATCCTATAGCGAAACAAGTATTAGATGTTCTTGGCGGGGTTTGCTCTGAAATGCAGAATAATTCGTCTAAATATTTTAATATTAAGCCAGAGGGTAAGGACTCAATAATGGTTCGAGCAAGACCATTTAATATGCAAGTTTATAACACGCAAACAATGAAGATTAGACAGATGTATTATCGACCGGCTGGCGTTGTTAAAGCAAAAAATAGGGACATTAAAATACAAAGTATATTTGCAGAGAATCCTCTATATGGTTCAAAGTCTGGACACCTTGGAATGGGAGTTATATTTGAATTTGGTCGTACTAGTTCTGGAACAATACGCCCTGGGCAAGAAAAGAAAAAGAAATATTTTTCTGTAGTTGATAATAACGCAATATTAAAACAAAAAAAGAGTGGGAAGAACAAAGGCGAATTAACTCTTGGAAATCAAAGATCGGCATTGTTAATTCCAGTTCCAGGCTCAAGCAATGAATATGTCTTTAGAAAAAGGTCTAAATGGAAGAAAGCAAAAGGTATGCATTTAATATATGAAGAAAACAATATTTTAAGACAAATGTATAAAGATTTATTTGCAAAAACATTATCAAATTATTTAAGAGCATCTGGGTTTGACATTAGGGTATCATTAGCATAAAGGATATAAAATGAAATTAAGAAGAATGGCAATAATAAATTTATGTTTTGAAGTGAAGCGTATTATTGAAACAGTGATAGGCAGAACTGATTTTACATATTTATTAGAAATGCCAGATGATGACAAGCAGATCGTATTTGCCGCTGATTATGTCGAAGATATTAATTATAAGATGCCCGTATGTGTTGTTGATGCAGATTATTTCGAGATGGAGCCTATAGAAATAGGTGGCTCATTCTGGGATGTAGCAAGTGTTACGGTTGATATAATCTGTGTTAATAAAGCAGAAAGCATGGATATAGCAGAACAAGTTCTCAATGGTTTAATAGGTAGTCATAATTTTTATGACTTCAACACAAACGCAGATATACCCGATGTCAATGCGACTTATGACCCAAGTTCATTGCCGGCGGTTATAACAACTCAATGGGAAGTAACGAGCGAGGAAGATTTTTCTCAATCGGTACTTAAACTAACCAATACAACTGAACCCAACTATGCGAAGCGCTATCAAAGCACATTAGCAGGAACGATTCGGTATATCAGAGACTAACTTAACGTGAGGTGTTAAAAATGAGTGTAACAACCCAAATTCAAGGTAAGGGTCAAGCGATATTCATGAACAATGATATCGTAAAGAGAGTACAAAATGTTGACCTTGGCGCAGACCTTGCAGTTGAAAACATAGAAGAATTGGCTAATGCCAGCTATGTGGAAAAACTGGAAGATTTGCCTAAAGTATCCATATCAATAGAAACTAATGATGTTGGCTCGATGGCCAACTTAGTAATGCTTAAATCAGGCACGCAACTTGTTGGCGTAAACCGTGATGCTACTGGCATTTATATGGGAACATATTATAAACCAGGTTTAGTAGATAGAATCGACGCAGCAGCTTCATTGACACAGACCACGAATATAGACAATGATCCTGCTGGATATCTTATCGACCGTGTTTATGTCAATGGCGTAAAACAGTACGATAGATTAACCCCAGTTACGAGTGGATTTACTGCTGCTGAATTAGACCAGACCGCTACTAATTCGGTTATGGTTCTTACGGGTGGAGTTACCCCTACGCTTCATGATGTAATCGATATTCATTACCATGCAGTTGTAGCGGATACTTCTACGGCGGCTGCTGCTGGCGTTGTAACTACGGCATTAGACAATGATCCTGCCGTTTATACGGTAGACCAAGTATATATTAATGGTGTAAAGCAGTTCGATAGACTCGAAGCTGTTTCCGGCGGATTTACCGCAGCGGCTCTTAGCACTGCCGCGCTTGCTGTTTTAACCTGCACTGGCGGAACTCCTATCGCGGAGGCAGATGTTGTTGTTGTAATAACAACTACTTCTGTCGCTGTAACTGAAACAGTTACGATGGCTGACCCTACCTTCGATCTCGACCATCAGAGATGCCCGTCATTTGTATTCAAAGTAAGTGAACCGAATACAACCGTATTAACTAGAAGCTGCCATATGCAGGGCGCCTATCTTGACTCGATAGAGTTCTCATATGAAGTTGGCGGTCTTGCAAAAGAAAGCTATCGCTTTTCTGGCGACCATAAAGTATGGTATTTGGGCGCAAAGAAAGACATAGCAATTGACTTCGCGACATTCGCTACGACTGCTACGGCAACGACTAGTGCAATTGCAACGGGCAATACGCTTGAAGCCGTATTCTTAAACAAAGAAGAAGTTTATAATCTTGCTAAATCGGTTGATACTTACGGCATCACCTGGGCAGATAAAACATTAACCGCCGCAAGTGGCACCCCGTTCCTTTCTGGCGATAGAATAGAAATAGTTTATCATGTTAATACCTCTCGTGCATTCCCGAAGCTTACCTCGACTAATACCGGAACTCGTGGTGGACTTCGCAGAGGCTGCATCAAAGTCTATGCATGGAGACACACCGACAGCGCGGAAAAAGAAAGATTGCTCCGTTGCCAAAGCGTAAGTGGCTCGTTAGATTTCGGTAGACAGGAAATATACGAACTCGGCACCCAGCGTTATATCGACAAACCGACCACCTATCCGCTGAATGTAAGATTCGATATGACCTTTAACCAGGCCGATCTTAAAACGATGGCAATAGCACAAGGCAAACACGATGAATTTGAAGCAGGAACGCTTACAACCCTAGATGTTAAAGACTTCATAGATAATTGCGACGTTCAGATTGAAGTTTATACTGATGCCTATACTGCTAGCGCTACTACGCTTGCTAAAACGATAACTCTCTCTAATTGCAAAGTTGTCACCGAAGGCGATACGGCCCGTGTAGGTAACTCTGCCGGCCAGTGGAGAGCGACTCTTCAGACTGACAATATAACTTGGGTCAGCAGCGGAAATGCTCTTGACGTATAAACAATAACAATAACCTTGACATTCGATAATTAAATCGATATAATGATAGTGACGGCAGTGTAAAATCTGTTGTCACTATTATTATTTTAGGGGTGAAATGAAATGGAAGAATTGAAAGTCGTTACTCAAGAAGCGAAAGACATGGAACAGTTAGCAGACACTAAGGCAATATTATTCAGTGGAGCAAAAGAGATTACTTTTGACGGTGTAACTATTTATGTAAGGTTTCCTCGCTTAAAGGAAAAGAATGTTTTAGACAAAGAATACTCACTCAAATATCTCAAGATGATAAGAGAGAAACAGTTTCCTACGATGAGAGCATGGCGTAAAGAACTCGAAGCCAATGGTATGTGGACAGAGGCCGATGAGAATATATTCACTGAATCACAGAAGACATACATGGAAGCGTATAAAGAATGGTATTCGTTTAAATACGAAGATAGAATAGATAACCCTGCATTTGATGATGCAGACAATCATTACACTAAAGCAACGCTTAATTATATGAAATTATTCACTGATAGAGAAAGTATGTTCACTCATACTATCGAAAAGATAATAGAGAATGAACAGATCGTTAAACAGGTAGTTATGTGTGCGTTTAAAGACGTTAATATGACTCAGTCTTTATTTAAAGATGAAAGTGAATTAGAGAGTTATCCCAATGGCGAGGCCGTAATTAATCTTGTAAGAGATTGCACTACCTTCTGGATGGGAGTTGGTGAGCGTTTTTTAGAGCAATTGCCCGCGAGTATATCTGGCAAAGAAAGTACGAACTAAGTCGTAAAGATTTAGGCAGTATGTTCGATGGGTGCGTCTCAGATTGGGATTTAAATAAAACGCTATTCTTAAGTTGGTGTAAATTCTATTATGAATTGCGTGACATGACTCCAAAGGAAAAACCAAGTGCAGAGGTCATTGATAGTGACTATGAACTTGATAGACACTTGGATGATGTTATAATGAAACGGAAGCAAGAGGAATTTAAAGATAAATTTTGATTTGAGATGAAGAAGAAAAGGGGAGAAGATAATGGCTACTGAAAACCAAATAAGAGTCGCAATAAAAGGCGTATTAGATGAAAGTGGTTTAATAAAATCATTCGCTAATATGGTCGGACAAATTAAGAAACAATCTACAACTCTTAATCAAGTTTTTGATACTACGTTTAGTAAAGGGAAATTATCTGGGAGTGTATTCCGTGATATGGTTTCTGCTATTAAACAAGTTGAGTCTGCCGTTAAATCATTGCCCCAGGCTATGTCCAAAACCTTTTCTTCTCTTGAACAATCAGCAACTAGAAGTAAAAATGCTGTTGACGAAGTATCTAAATCAATGGATAAAGTTGCTGGCAAAAAAACTAAAGCGACAGTTGAAGTTGAAGTAAAAAACGCAGTGGGAGTCCAGAAAAGAGTTGGAGAAATATTATCGACAGGAAATTTTAATGTCGAAAATGCCCGCAATATAATGGGGGCAGTTTCGTCGGCACATGGCGTTAGTTTGTCGGCATCTCAACAGCAGACTATAATAAAATCTCTTACTAAAAAGTTTAACTTAGATACTTCGCCCGATGTGGGCCAAAATGCTGCATTAATGCAAATGAAAGAAGCCATTGAAAATGAAATTAAAGAAAAAAAACTAAATGATGATTGGATAAAAGATCAGACTGCCGCCCATAAAGCATATAGACGCAATCAAGATAAGATAGATAATGATAAATTTCAAGCGGAAAAAGATATTCATAAACAATATGTTGCACATCAAAAGAAACAGGCCGATTTACGGATAGCCGATGATGCAACTAAACGGAAAATAGAAAAAGATATTGATAATCAAAACGCTGCTGTAAATTCTGAATATAATAAGTGGCTTGAAAGCAAAGTTAAAGAAAATAAACAAGCCGCAATTAATAGACAGAAAAGAGACAAAGATACTACGACCGAAGGAAAATATAACGCAACGGGTCGGCCAACAAACACTGCTGAATATGAGGCTCAACGCGCTAATAGAATTTATAACGAAACCATAGCTCAAAGCAAAGCTGATGAAGCAGACGCAAAAGCCGATGCTCGGATGCGTAAAGTTAAAGGTCCTAAAACATACACAAGCAAACAAGTCACAATGCTTCCCAAGGGCTATCTTGATGGCAACTTTGGCACTGGCGGTCAAGTTGTTCCTAATATACAGGCATATGGTAAGTTCTTAGTTGAGCAAATGGGTATGTCTGTCAAACAGGCTATGAATAAAGTAAGGCCGTTAATAGAGAAAGCAGTCCCATCTGCGCCGGCTGGAGCGCTTGGGTCTGCTGGAAAAGTATTAGGTCTCGGTCTATCAGAACAACAAAAAACATTAGAGGCTACATCGGCTTATTTAAATAAAATATCAGGCGGCACATCTCGTTTAGATCAATACGGCAATAAAATGACATGGATTAACGATATAATGCGTAAGCAAGGCGATGCTGTATTACGCCTTGGCCGTTATTATATATCATTCTTTGCGATTACATCAACTATACAACAATTTACAGAAGCTATGCGTCAAGCTGTTGCAATGCAAGATCAAATGTTAGAGCTTAAAAAGTTCTTGCCTGAGGGTTCTAATATTGGTGGATTAAGACAGAGCGCATATGGAATGGCCGCTGAGTTTGGTGTTCCTATTGATACAGTGTTAGGCTCATATGCTGAGTTTGCCAAACAAGGTAAATCTGCAAATGAAATCATAGATATGACTCGTTCAGCATTGCTTGGCGTTAACGTAGCATCAACTGATTTTGCAACTACTGTCACCTATTTAACTACTGCTACCAATGTATGGAAGGGCCAATTTAGTGATACAACTGTATTAATAGACAAGTTGGCATTGGTACAGGCTAAATCATCTGCGTCATCTGAAGTGCTTATATCTGCAATGCAACGCTCTGGTTCTATGGCTAAAACAATGGGTGTTAGCTTAGACCAATTGTTTGGTTATATCGCTGCTGTATCTGAAAAAACACAGTTAAGCGGTGAAGTAATAGGTACATCGTTAAAGACTATTATTGAACGCGCTCAAAGAATGAAAACACTTAATCTATTGCAAGGTATGGAAGAGTTTAAAGGACAGCAATTTGTATCTCCTATAAGTGGCGATATAATGGGCGCTCCTCAGATATTAGAAACGGTAGCGAAGAAATGGTCTATCTTAACTGATGTTCAGAAGAAATTTATAGGCGAACAGATGGCCGGCTCAAGACAACTTAATGCATTTATAGCTTTAATGGAAAATATGGGTAGAGCAGCAGAATTAACGTCTGGGTCAATTAATTCTTTAGGATATGCTCAAAAAGCAAATGCATCTGAAATGGAGAAATTTAGCAAATCATTTCAAAGGGCAAGTACAATCTTATATGAATTATCTACGGCTGTTATTTTGCCTTTAGTTGGTGCCGCGACCGGATTAATGAATATATTCTCTTCTCTCGCGAGTATGATGCCTAGCTTCTCGAAGGGTGTCGTTGGGGCGCTAACAGGCTTTTATGGATTTTCTGCTATTGTTGCTATGTTAAGAATGTTTAAGTTAAATATTGCTAATGCCGTAGTTGGAATGGTTTCATTTGTGGCCACAACTCTAACTGCCAAACATGGCATTGGAAACTTGAACATAGCGGTTGGGAATACAACTGCATGGGCAGCCTTTGCAAGAAATATAACTTTAGCCAAGAGAGCAATAATAGCAATGTATACTTCAGGAATGACGGCAACAAATACTATGAGAGCATTCTGGGGAATAATGGGTGCCGTTCAGCCTTTCTTAGCCCTTGCGGCATTAGCGACTAGCGCATATATGGCGATATCATCTATGGCCGAATCATCGTCAGAGAAACAAAAAGAGTATAACGATAAATTGTCCAAAACTTTAGATTTATTGAACAGTATAAAAAACGTTAGCGATAAGGCTGCTAAAGAAAAGGTTGCAGAAGATATCGCAAAAGAGCTTGGTCTTGAAGGTATGAAAAAAGCCGGACTAAAAACTAAATTTTCTGAATCTGGTAAAATAATACCAATGATAGAAAGCCAAGAAGACCTGGCAATGGCAAAAAAGGCGACTCTTGCTAAAAGAATTGGCGAAGAGAATATTGGCGACAGGGGATGGGAAACACAAACTAAGATGGCCGCAGAGGGCCTAAGGGCAACAATGGACCCCTTATACGAAGCCCTTGGGCGCAATGTTACGGAAATTCCTAAAATGGCAGATGCTCTATTAACTTTCCAAGAGACACTTCTTCCTTCAAATAGACAGAAGTTTTTAGGGGAAATAAAAGCCATGCCGCTTGATAGGTTCAAGGGATTTGAAAACCAAGATTTAATTTCTAATATACAATCTGGACAAGCAACGAACATTTCTAATGAGTTATTGGCCGATCTTCAGATATTTTTAATACAAAGGTCAATTAAATATGCAGAACAAAGTATAATGGCGTCAGAGGGCGCAGCAATAGGCTCTCAAAAATATCTTGATGACCTTAATAAAAAATTAGAATCATATTTATTACTTAAAACTTCTAATATTTTTAAAAAGGAAAATGCCAATAAAATACTTGCATTGTCTCCTCAGATGTTATCATCTCTCAAGAATCAAACTCCAGAAGAAATAGAAAAAATATTCGCAAATATTCAATCAATATCTCCTCCAGAGTCTTCAGCAAGAAATAAAAATGAACAACTTGAGGCTGAAGCTATATTGCGTGAAAAGAATTTAGTATATGCCGTGCAGATGGTGGAAAATGAAACAAAATTACGACAGTTACGAATGACGGGAAAATCATCGTCTCAAGATGATTATTTAGCTAAATATGCTATTACAAATGAAAAAATTTTAAAGGCAAAAGAAGACATATTAAAAGCCCAAGATGACCTAGACCAAGCTTTTTTAAAGTCTGACGGGGACAAACAAGATGCGGCGTCAAAAAATATGGCTGATGCTAAAAATGAGCTAGAATCACTCAGGCAATATAGAACCTTGTTGGAAAATAATAGCACTGAGACTGCGGCATTTGCTCGTGTCACAAATCAATTAAGTCAAGCATTGTCATCTACTTTTGATGGCGGTATTAAATTGGCGGATACTTTGTCTAATCGACTTTTTGACCTGTCTAATACTAAATTCACAGTTAAAGTTGCCATTGAAACATTTTTAAAGTCCAATCTTCCTAGTTGGCTTTCTAATATGATTTTTGGGGAAATGCCAACACAGAAAGAAAAACAATCCCCATGGGAAAAGGTAAAATCTAATCTTAAAACATATACGGGCCTGTTAGGAGAGAAAGGGTTAACGGCAGATGAAAAGAAGGCACTTAAACAGGACTTGGGGTCTGCATACAGAAAAGATATAGCAGATGCTGTAAAAAGCGGAGATGTTCCCGGCCCAGGCGAGACTGGTTATATCGATTTCATAAAGCAAAAAGCGCAAGCAGAGGGAGCCGGAAATGTTTTTGATGAAAAATCCGGTGGCGCTGCTAAACGCGATCGTGAATCAACTGCTCACTATAATGCACTTGAGCGTATCAAAAAAGCAGAAGCTGACCTTCAAAAACAACAGCAGATGTCTTCATATTGGGAAGGCAAAATGCCAGATAAATATTTGCTTAAATATGATGCTGAAACTGCTAAATATGAATCTGAAATGCAAGCTAAAAAAGCTGCTCTTTCTGCTGAAGAGAAGAATCTTAAACCTGATGAAGTTAAGAAGTTCAAAGAAGAGATAGCAGTATTACAAGAAAAGATAAACTTACAATCTAAGTACAGGGAACAAGCAATACAAATATCGCAATTTGAACAATTTGAAAGCGATAATCGTGTTGGCATGGAAAGGCTAAGAACAGAATTATCTCTTAAATCTGAGATATACGATATGGAATTTAATGCTCTTAATAATCCAAGCAGACAAGAAGAAAAAGCATATCTTGAATGGAAGAGCCAGGCTAAAATAGCAGAACTTGAAGCAGAAAGATTAATCGCAATCGAACAGGGCAAAGTTAAATATATATTAACTGGCAAATCCGAAATGGAAGCTATGGCCCTCGTAATGGACTCAGAAGAACTTAAGATGCTTGATTTGAAGATTGATAAGGAAACTAAGTTAGCGGGCCTCATTGATAGGCAAATAGAGCTTAAAGAGAAAGCAAGAATTAACCAACAGGTTCAAGAAATACAAGGTATGCTTTCAACTGGTATATTTGACGCTTTATCCATGAAGAATAAAAATGAACGCAAAAAACAATTAGCTGAAATAGCAAAAGAGCTTTCCAAGTTAGGAGAAGACTCAAATACAGCGGCTTATGGTATTGCTCAAGCTGAATCAACGGGTAATATTGATGCTATTAACTCATCGAGAGATAAGTGGAATGAAGTTAATCGCCAGATCGAAGAAGCTCGTAAGAAAATGGACGAGGTAAATAATTCTACTAATAAATGGAAAGAAGTGCTTGAAAATATTGGTGATAGCGTTCTTAAGAAATTAGCAGATAAATTTGCTGAAATGCTTATCAATAAAACCGGATTAGGCGATATGTTCGGTATGATATTCGGTGGAATAGACGGCATGGGCGGCGGCGGCAAGAAGAGCAATGCTCCTGCATTATCTGACCCTCGTTCTGCTCTAGGCGCTCTTGCAATGGGTGGCTTAGGGCTTGGCAAAAGAGCGATGAGTGTTACAGATATGATTATGCCTGGTATATCGAATGGCTCGATTCAATATAACATTAACGCAGCGGGTGGCGCTGGTGGTGGAGCAGGACTTTTAAGTATGCTTGGTGGCGGTTTTAAATTCGGTGGCGGTGGCTCTGCACTTGGCGGTGGACTAAGCGGTAGTAAAATCGGAGCTAATGCAGGGTTTGGAAATGCAAGTAAAGCGGCTTCATCGGCTTCTAAATATGGCACATCGCAATATTTAACATCAGCGATGCTTGGATATGCTATTGGTTCATCAACGAGTAATAGAACAGTTGGTGTGCTTGGTGGCGCTGCTGCTGGTTTCTTAACTGGTGGCCCGATTGGTGCTATATTAGGCGCATTAGGCGGATTGCTGGGGAGAAAAAAGAATGGAGATGAAGCCCCGCCAGTACAGCCAGCGAGGGAGATGTACCCTCTGTTCCGTAACGTTGACGCTCTTGATCGCAACACAAACGCTTTGATGAAGTTGTCTGATGGGATCTTTAACGCACCATCAACCTTTGAAGTGAATAAAGTTCAAGCAGAACGTAACGGAACTACAATAAATAATAATATAACAATAAACGCTGCTGGCGGTAATGCGAAATCAATTGCAGCAGAAGTTAATGCAGTTATTAGTAATTCGTATCAATCATCGTTAGGAAAGATGGCGACATCGACCTCTAATTGGGGTTAAAAATAATGTTTGATAATTCTCTTCTATATGTTATAATATGAGTATGAGAGCTAAATTTCAAATTAATAATGTACAACTGGCTTTAGGGCCATCAAATATAAACGAGACCTTGCCTCAAGATGGTGAATTTAAACCCTCAAGAGGCAAGGCTATCGTGTTTCCTGGTGCTTATTATAATGGCTCTCGTGTTATCAATCGAGAACAACAATGGGTGTGGGATTTATTAATTGAAGATACTGCTACATTTAATACACTTGAAACACTTGGTTTTGATGGTGATACAATTGAATTTGATACAATGTATGGTGAAGACTTAACGGCAACGCCATCGCCTACATGGACAAGTTATTCTGGTCAAGTATCTGATTGCATATTTGAATTACATGAAGGCATGGTATTTAAGGGCGATAAACGCGGATATAGATGTACTCTTGTGGTTAATTGCCACGATTAAAGGATAGGTTATGGCTTGGAGTTTTATTGACGGTGTAACTACATATACGCTTGCTTATGGCCCTAAAACGGTTGATTATATAATCACGGGTGGGGTTATGAGAAAGAAATATAATATCATCAAAGTGCCAATGAATAGCAATACCGCTGATTCCTTGTCTCATATTGAGATTTATCCGAACTACACGATGTATTGGCCTTTAGTTACATCTGCTTTATATGAAGATTTAGCCGCAGTTCCAATGCATAAAACGATTATACTTGTTGATGGAATTGCAGGGCAACAGTTCAATATTCAGATCACAAATCGAGCAATTAATAATTTAAAGACGATAAATAATAGCGAAGTAATACGGTCAATAATGATTTCTTTCAGGATGGTAGCATAATGCAAACTAAAGATAAAACCTTAGTAAATACAGTCTTAGCCCTTAATGATGCTAACTACGCTAAAACAGCAAGGCCAGCATATTACATAGAGATTTATGAAGGCAGCATATATGAATGGCAAGCTGACCCCACATCTGCCGTATGGAATCGTATTGATTGCTCTACTCTTAATTTAAACTTCCAGCAGGGCCAATCTAAAACTATATCTGCATCTATTCCCATTGAATTATTTAGAAATGTCGGTGGCGCTCTTGAATATAATTATGACACTGGAATATATACAGGCACAGACGGCTCTAAACTATCAAAAGGTTTTTTGATTAGAGCATATTCTGGCTATTGTGATTTCACTGCGCCTTACGCAGAGCATGTTAAGTTAAGGTTTACTGGTATTATAGAAAGCATAGTTCCGAATGATGATGGTATTATGGAAGTCAATGGCGTTGACTTCTCTGTTATGTTTATGAACGTGCTTAATTATAATTATCCAGATATAAATTCATATAGAGATTTACCCTGGACTGACTCAACGGCAACGCTAACCGCGCCGATAAGCGCAACAGATCAGTTTATCTATGTAAGCGCTGCTACTTTATTTAGCGTAGGTTCTAAGATTAAAATAGACTCTGAGGTAATGTTAGTCCTGAATGTTACGATAGCTGAGGCTAAATTAACTGTTCAGAGATTATCTGGCGTATCTACACATGCGATATCCCCTGCAAATAAAGTCTATTTAGGCGATGAATACTTAGTAATGCCTGATGATGTTTATAATGATAATTTATTAAATAAATATGTTCCTGCATATGATAACTGGCGCTTAGATTATGCTATAAGAGATTTGTGTATTAAATCTAAATTCCCTCTTAATCTGCTTTCAATAGCATATAACGACTATGCCACAATTAGACTTGGCAGAGCAGATAAATATCCGTATATGCAATCTAAATCTATATTTGAAAGATTATTACAGGCTAACTCTGGCGTCGCACCGAAGATGGACAGGGATTCTTATACTGGCGATGGCACAACTGGTTATGCTCCTGTTATAGAAAAGAAAGTATATGCCGGCATAGACGAAGATATGCTTAATGACGCTAAATTTAAGTTAGAATTTGGTCAATCATTATGGGATGCAATATTAACATTGACGGAAGGCTTTGGCTTTAAGGTGTTCTTTAATGAGCAGGGCGTACTTACAATCAAAGCGGTTCGTCAATACACTTGGCTAGCTCCAGTCAATACAACTGATAATGACTCTGAAATAATCGAGAACCATGTATGGTCATGGACGGCCTGGGACATTAAATCACAAACAAATAACAGATATACATTTGACTTAACTGTTGGGTCGATACCAACGGCTGCAAGTATTCGTAATTTAAGAGTAAGATTTATAGCAAATACGTCAAATACAGATAGTGCAACAATTCAATTAAAGAAATCAGATGGTGGCACATGGACAAATGTAGGCGCACCTATTACTATTCCTGCGTTAAAGAAATATCAATATTATGAAGCAGAAATATACAGGGCTACAAGCGCTGATACGGCATTTACGTCTGATACCTATGGTGTTGTAATGACAGCACCACTGCCAGCGACTGCACCCTATTTCAATGGACTTCTTTATTTGGATAACAATGATGAGGTCATTTCATTTACTTGCGATAATACTTTAAACGCAATTGTATCGTCAGCCGTTAATTCATCTGCCGAAGTAAGAAATCAAATGACCATCATAGGGCTTCCAGAAAGCCCACAGCCTATCATATCAAGGTCGATTGATACTACATCAATATACAATGGCAACAATGCCATTAAAGGCGGTTCTGATGGCACTATAACCTTTTCAACCGGACATGTGCTTATGGACGGAAGATATGATAAATATGCGTTATTAAAAACAAGCGCCCCTGCAATCATAGAACTGCTTACGAGCAATCTTAATTTGATGTTTGTTTATTTAAAGCCACAGACAACTCCTTTGGGCGCGATTGTATCTTTAAAGAATGCGACTACTGTTATTGTATCACATACTATAACTGCCAATGATTTAACATCAGGTGGAATTATGTTTAAATTGCCGGCGCTTTATACGCAAAGTACAATTGAACTATATTGCGCCACTGATTTGTATATATCAGAGATTGAGTGCTATGAATACGATCCTGCATATAATTTTGTTGGACATAAAAAAGAAACGATAGTTGTTAAGAAAAATATATCTGATAAAGCAACCTCAGATTGGATATCACTCACACAATTAGAAATGCATAGACGTAATATTAAACAATTCTCGATATCCAGTTTGAGTAACCCTTATATTGAAATAGGCGATTGTGGCGTTGTAGCTGCCCCAGAGGTTGGCGCATTTAATGATACACGTTTATGGGTAACAGGCATTAGCACAGAAATAAGCAGAATAAGTTCAACTGATACTTTAACAGTTGTTGCCTTGCCTCCCATGCAGTCTTATATCAAGCCTCCAGTGCCGGCCACACAATTCCTTGCTAATAAAGCATATGGCTTTTCTATAACAAGGAAGGCAGTGAGTAGTAATTTAGAAGTTGTTCCAGAAACAGTATATGTGGATAGAACGCCCATTAAATTGTTGTATGCGGCTACGGCCATACAAGCATCAATTGATGTATATTGCGATGAAGAGTTTGTTATTTCAAGCGGGCAATTAATTCAAGTTGATACGGAATATATGCTTGTAGGAACGCCGACAATTGCATATGATGGTGGTAGCGGTAAGTGGCGTGGTAATCTAACAGTAACTCGCGCAAAGAACTACACGTTGGCCGCAGCGCATTTAATAGATGCCGTTGTAACTGCTAATGAAGTATGTTCTGCTTTCCAACCGCCCGATGAATATTTAACTTTTAACTTTGCATTAACCAGACAACAAAAAGTTCAGATCGTTGTGGGCGTATTACACCGAAAACATACTCTTGCTTATGTTATGGAAGAAAAAATATTAGATGCCGGCGTTTATAAAAGAGAGAATGGCATTCGCTGGGATGGCGGAATTAACTTCGCTAAGGTATGGCCAGAAAGCGTTAATAAAATCTATTTAATGCCGAATGATAGCTTCAATTATATGTATAACAGAATGTTTCATATTGGTGCTACGACAGGGTGGGAAGACGCTAAGTACAACTTTTACTGGTGGCAGTTTGACCAAGATATAAAAGCAGGATATCCCGATAGCGGTAACGTAGCAAACGCAACATCAGCGGGATGGATTAAGACAGCAACTCAATATGATGCTTCATTAATTATTAAACCCGTATTAAATGGCTTCTCTGGCAATGCAAGTATAATAGCGACAGAGCGTAAGACGATTGCTATTAAAACTAATTGTCATACATATAAACTTAAATGGAAAGCACCCATTCCTCCTACAAGCTTTTTATCTTCATATCAGCCAGTAAGCCTTCCTATACAGATTAAAACTGATGCCGGCGCGTATCAAGATATTAATGACGCTGTTTATTTTGACGCTTATGTATCAACGGCAGATGGCGGCAATGTTAACTTGATGAATACTACAACGACTAACACTGAAACTGCAAGGCGTTGGGTTGTGCCGATAGGATTAAATCAAATCATACAATGGGACTTTACTGATAGTCAAGGTAAGACTGTAACTGCCGGCTCATCTGCAACTGGCACTGGTTATAAAATGACGATATTAAATGTATTCGATATTTATGGCGAGGGCGTTGAGGTAATTGTAGACGGCGCTGCAACCAACTTGATTGATGGCTCAATGAAGCCGATTCAGATTGAATATGGCAATTTCTTCGCCAATAACCCGATGTGGACAATAAATAAATGGAGCATTGTAGGACAAGGCAAGGGAGAGCCAAACGATACATCGATAAGCGCCAACCAAAACATGCAGAATGGTCCTTGGTCTCCGTTTAGAAATGGTGGCACTACTATAACTAATATTACTAAAGTCAACTATATAGAGCAGCCCACTGGTGGTCAAACGGGTACAGATGGCTATATTCAATTTGCATTTTGGAAGAGTAATAAAGTAACAGCATGGGATAAAAACGATAAAAAACTTTCTGCGCCTGCGTTGCTCAAACATGCGTTAGAACAGACAATAAAGATATCAACAGAAGTGGATAATTATTATTTTAGAATGTTTACTTTATCAACGAAAGGAAGTATGGGAAAAGAAATATCTGGCGTAACTCTTAATCAGATATGGAATCCATACTTATTTATAGAATATCGTGATAATACGGAAACAAGAGAGTGCAAGATAAAGTATTTTAAACTAACAATAGACGAAACAAGAGACCTATGGAAGACTTGCTCGGTTGTTCTTAGCAGAACTGTTGATTTATCAGATGTTGACATTATACAGGCAGTTGGTGTAGAATTAAGGTGTTTAGATACAGAAGCTCCAAGCGCTTTGCTGGAATATGTAGCAATGCCGCCAGGCACCAATAACCCTGTTAAAGAATACCTTGGCATTGATAGCGTTGAGTTTGGCACTGGCGCAACGGTTCCTCCCACATATACTGATCCCGCTGGTAGTCCCAGAACGAGTGCAATATTTTATTTGAAAGATTGAGGTTAAGATGGAAACAAGAAATCTTTATACAAATCTACCTGAACAAATTAATAGACAGATAGAACAGAAAACACAAGTAAATGACGTTAACACTCAATCTGTTGCTACTACAATGCAGGATGGCATTGAGCCATTATATGTGTCTCAGCTTAATAATTCGTTTGATTCTAATATACCGCCCGCTATGCCTCAAATTCAATGGGTAACGAGATTTGAAGCCGGCAAGCCATTAGTTGAAATGACGATCATATTCTCAGGCAAAGATAAACTTGGCCATGATGTAACAGGCCAGGTTATCGCTGATATATATCGTGATAAAGACAATAGTGGCACATTTGAAGATGATGAACATATTGATAGCATTGACTTACAGATAACAAATAAATTTATTGATAGAGATGTTCCTAAAGATGAGGTCGTTCGCTATAAGATATTACTTAAGAATATGGCGAATAGACAGCAGACATGGAGCGATCCTATAATCGTTTCAACATCAGACAACGTAACACCATATACTCCTCCCGTTGGCGTTGATCCTATCACTGGTTTAGATGAAATCGTTGTCCTTACTTCTTCAATTGATACCGCCTCAAACGGAGACAATTGTAACGCTATACTAAAAATCAAACAACATGATGATGATGATTTTAGAATGTTTGAAATACAATATAAAGAGAAAAGTACAGTTATTTGGTCAAAACAACCTAATGTTTTGGCAGGAACTGCGCTAACCAGTGGATATTATTATATTCCGATGCTTAATTTAATACGAGGAACTTTTTATGAAGTCCAAGTCAGAGCACAAAGAAATTCAGGGAATGTGTCTGATTGGTCTACGTCAATACAGTTCATCGCTGGTGATTTTATAGCTCCAGAAAAACCAGAAAATTTCTATGCGGTTAATATAAGCGATTCAACTAATTATATGCTTCAATTAAACTGGAGCGTTCCGTTACGATATGGCAATAATGGATTAAAGGGATTTAAAATATATCGATCTGAATATAACAGTTCATCAGATCAATATGTTGATGGCACGAGAACTTTATTAACTGATTTAGACGCATCGGCTTCTCCAGATATGGTTTCATGGTCATATATTGACGGAACAGTGGCGAATAAATACTATGGCTACGAAATCTATGCCTATGATAATAGCACAGCAGAAAACTCATCGGCAGCCACTTGGACTTATCCGGTGCTGGCGGCATTAATTGTTGACAGTAGCGAAATTACACTAACTCAGACTGGAAGCAATTTCCCTGTTCAAGTTGATTGGACATACGCGGGTGGTTATCATGGAACATATTTGGCCTTTAGAGAAAACCATGGGGAAAAAAGGATATTATTCCAAAAAGATTTCGCTAATACAATAAAAACATATACTATCACATTACAAGATTTTAAAGAACAAGACGCAAAGGATTTTCTCAACATAGATGCTTGGGAGACAACACATAATTATTCTATTGAAATAGGGTCGGTTTACAATGCAACAAATGCTGGTGTTAGAAGAGCAAGGGTTGCAAGCGAAACCTTATTAATTAACCCTAAGCCAGCAGATGTACAAGGATTTACCACAACATATGACCCGATAAGGCATCAGATTGATTGCAAATGGACAAAAAATACAGATGCATTTTTAACAGGATACGAGATTAAAAAAATATCACAAGCGCAATATGATGCTTTGCTTTTAATCATAGGTAATACTCCGACAAACATCACAGATAGAAAGGCCATATGGGATAGCGCAGAAAGATTAAATGATACAATAAGGCTTAGCAAAGATGCTCAAAGTTATATTTGGCAGTTGCCATCTGATATTGACCCTAGCCCTGCGGCTCCCATTGCTTATTTCTTTTTAATAAGAGCCGTTGGTGACTTTTTTGTTGATTATAAATACGCATCAACTACTTTATCTAAAATAGTATACTCGCAAGAATCAGCGGTTGGGACTACATCAGTTCTGCAACAGCTTCCCGCGCCTACAGTAGTTGGTTCTCCAACTTATAGCTCTGCTAAGCTCGATGGCAAAGTGATGCGTCTTAATTGGACAATGAGTTATGGGACTGCTGATTTACAAAGACAATTTAAAGAATTTTGGTTGTTTATGTCTACTGATCCTGCCGACTTAGCCACAGTTAATATAGCATATCGCGCATGGGTGGGGCCGACAAATTCAGCGGTAATAGAAAAGGACGCAGCAGGGACTGTTTTAAATTATGCTACACAATATTATTTTATGGTTGTTGCTGTCGATTTCCATGATGTCCCTGGCGTTACCTCTCAAATATTTAGCAATGCCCCTGCGTCAACTTTGGCCATATTACCTCAAGCAAGTATTACTGGCGCAACCGTAATACGGTCTCTCCCTGCTGAACTTAATAGTTTTAGCGAAACCCCGATTAATGATAGTCAGTTAATAGATGTTTATAATACCAGATCAATGCAATTTACGATACAAAATGAATTTACTAAAGGCATATATGTGGACAGAATAAGATGGTATATCTCTACAAGCGGAGGGCCATATATTCTTGCTACCGAAACAAGATTCGATAAAGAAACAACAAACGTATCTATGCTCATCCCTGCTGGATTTAAACAAGCGTATTCTTTCCCATCTGATAAAGTGTTGTTTCAAGTCAAGGCTGTTCAGTATAGACCTGATGGAACAGAAGGAAGTCTTGTGGCAACTACGGCCTCTCGTTACTCTAAAATAGATACGGCAACTCCTAATCTTGATATACAAAAGATATGGTATAAAGAAGATAATACAATCGCCATAAATAAGAACGGTTATATCAACAAAAAGATATTAACTGATGGCATTGATATTTACTATAGAGCATATGAAAAAGATGCTAACTCTGGCATCAATAGAGTTGAATACAACTATAATAATGGAATAACTTGGACTGTTGCAACCGGATCGCCAATTAATATAACTAATTCTATGCTTGGCGCTGATACTGTTGACGGTATATATAAAGAATTTGAAGTTAAGATAAGAGCGTTTGATAATGCAGAAAATAGCATTGAACAAGTAGTTAGATTTAAGAAAGATACAGTTGGGCCGGCTACTTCTGATTTGCCTACAGGATTAACATGGGCATTTGGTAGAGATATAAAATTATCATGGATTAATCCGGCAAAAGTAAGCAGAAACCTATATGATGGCCTTAAGTTATTTATTGGCGCTACGTTAAATACTGCTAAAGAATATACCTTAGATTCTAATCCGTTTATATTTAAACCAACGGCTTCTCCTGTGCAGTTATACTTAGCCGCATATGATATAGCAGATAACTATACTTACTTAGATGAGACTGGCGCCGTTCAAGCAAGTCCATATTTAATAACGATAACTAACACCCCTCCTGCTGCTCCCGCTAATTTAAGACTTAATTCAATGGTAGGAGGAGCAGAAGCATTTTGGGATACGGTTACGCTTGATACAAGCACTCCTCCAAGAGCAGAAGAGGTAGAAAAATACTGGATTCAATATGCTATTGCCGAAACAGAACCGGCTGTTGGCAGCGGAGATTGGAAATTTCCAGGTTGGAGTAACCCAGATCCTAACAATCCTAAACTATATGAAACATTCACTACTAAAATAAATATATCACTATCGGCCACTGAAATGGATTTATTTACGGCTAATACTGCATTGAAACTATGGGTTCGCGTCGATGCAACAGATTATTGGGGGGCAAGAAGCGTTCCTTCTGTTGCTAATAATGTAGTGCCTAAAAATGTCACTGCCGTTGATATGGGCAACAATATATTTAAGTTTAAATTATCGTCTGATTTAACCTTAACGCCTTATGTTGGCGCAGTTCAAACTGGTTCAACTGAGCATATATTAGACGCTAATTATCTTGATAATGAGTTCGTCACATTTACGATTGCTTCAACTACAAATAATTATGTAAAGATAGATTTGAATAAGGTTGAGTGGATATCTGATATTAAACTTAAATTTAAACATACAACAAGTAATGTTAGATTTGTAATTAAACTCGAAGAAATAACAAGCACAGGAACTCAAGATATATGGCTACAGTGCCTTAATTCTGGCGATCATACATTCAATAATGCTGATGATATAGTCACATCAGCAACGAAACCAGATGCAGATAGATATTTTGAATATAGCACAACTGGTTCTGGTGTTGCTGATATGGCCCTGCTTCATTATGAAAACTTCTCTACTGGCAAAGCGATATTAGCAAAATCAGTTACTATATATTTTTATAGTCCTGATTCAACTGTGGTTAATTTGGTTGAATTTCAGCCTGTTATAACGAGCATTGCTAATATATTTTATGGCTCTGAAATTAATTTAGACTATATGTTGTCAATTAGAAGTAAAGCGGATGCTAGCAATTATGTTTATCTTGATAAATATGGTTTAACAATATATGGCGCATCTGTTCTCAAGGCTATTGTTGGAAAGTTCAATAATGGAACTTCTGATGTTTATGGAGCATGGTTTAGTGATAATTTATATATTGGCGGAGCTACACCCGCAAGTGCGCCCATACAAATCGTTGGGTCGGCCACATCTATAAGTCTTGGCGGACTGTACGCGGCAGCAGGGCAATCATATATCAGTGGTGCAAATGGAAGCTTTTCTACAAGTGGCGGATTGTCAACAAATTATTTATCGGGTACGGCTTCTGGCGCAACAATGGGAATTACTGACAGCCAAGTATCTGCTGGCTCTGGTGGTGCAGAAATAAAACAAAAAGTTTCTGTTGATACAACTAAGGGCTGGTCGCAATATAATAATTATTATATTCAGTTCGGCGTTGGGACAACTTATGGGGCAAGTGTTCGCGCTCAATTTGGCAGATTAGCGGCAGATGTATATGGTTCATGGATGACTGGCGGAGTATATATTGGTGGAGCAACATACGATGTATCGGAGGTAAGATTAACCGCATCTACTCTTGAAATGGGATATGTTTCTGCAAATGTATATAATATGACATTAACCAGCTCTTTATTGTCAATTGGAAGAACTGGCAGCTATTATAATACTAAAATAGAAAGCGGAGCAATATCACTTGGGCATTTATCAAGCGGAACTAATTATGCTCTAACAATGGATTATTCAGGTGCTGAAGCTGCTCGATACTTTAGTATTAAGGCAGCAGATTTAACAGAATATTTTAGAATTGCAAGATATCAAATAGATGGAGTTTATAACAATGGCGTATGGGCAAAAAAACTTTTACTTATGGACAGCTATAGCGGGGATATCACAAGCTATTCTGGCTATGATGGTGTTAATACAAGACTCTACATTGTAAACCCGCCAGCAGTAGGCAGTGCTGGGTGTGCGGCGGCGATATTTTCTTATTATGATATTGCGCTTGAATGTAGAACAACATATGCTACTGCCATATATGCAAATGCTGGTAGTTCTGGCCTAACAACTCACGGTATTCATGGCATATCATTTGGCGGCAATGGCTCAACATACCCTTACGAAGATTCTGCTGGCGTTAAAGGCGAAGGCGGCAGTACGAGTTCTGTTACTGGTGTTTATGGATATTCTTATGCTGGTTTTGGTGTTAGAGCTACATCTACGACTGGTTATGCGATGCGTATTGACCACTCACACACATCTAATTATACAAGTTATGGAACAGTTAAATTCGTTAATACTGTTGCATATAATGGGCAAAATGGAATTTATGGAGGAACTGCGCTTAGTTTTTGGCATGCATGCGCACCAAGCAACACAAGCACAGAAATTTCTAGGATTATTTCTGTTAACGAAAATTATTATAATCCGGCCTCTCCAAGCAATGTTAATTTTGGAAATATATGTTTTCAATTTAAATCATATAACTCAAGCGCATGGAACGACGTTTTAAAAATAGGATATTACACTGGCGTTAATATATATTCAAATTTATATGTCTCTTGGCAAGTCTCGTGCAGTCTCGTAAGTGTCACTAATAATTATACTATAGATGCAATAACAGGCTCATCATATTCATATGGAGTAAATGGCTATACATTTACCTCTACAGATGGCAACATGGCAGGAGTTTATGGGCATACTACATATGGCGTTGGCGCAGGAGTAAAGGGAGTAGGCAATAATGGAAGTTCTGTTGGTGGCTATTTTAGCAATGGCTCTACATATCAAGCATTAGAGACAAACGGAACAGTTAAAATGCTCAATTTATCGGCAGCAGGAACTGGAACTGTTTTAGTAATCGATGGCAGCGGTTGGGTAAAACCTCAGTCTTCTTCGATTAGATATAAAGATATATTGTCAAGCGTTGAAGATTATTCAATGGATAAATTTAATCAACTAGTTCCATATAAATTTAGATTTAAAGAATCTGGCGATCTTGATATAGGTTTTATATCAGAATGGATATTGCCTATATTCCCAGATCTTGTTAATTTTAATAAATATGGGCAGCCAGAATCTCTTAAATATGATCGTTTTTGTGTTTATAATATATTAGCAACACAAGAGCATGACAAAATAATTAAACAACAACAAAATGAAATCGATAATTTAAAACAAATACTAATAGAGTTAAAAAATAAAGTTGACACATTAACAAAAACAGAGTAAAATATGAGTAGTATAATAATATTATAAGGAGTATAACATGGATATTGTTACTTATAAATGCGATGAATGCAAATCGGTAAATCAAACAGAAGTATATCGCCAAAATCCTAAAAATTTTGATACTATTAGAGTTGAAATAGGCGGCAACAATGTTCCGTTGCCTATACCTATGCCCATGCAATTTGCCACTTTTAAGGTATGCAAAGAGTGCCAAGCAAAAGAAACCAACTTCAAAAAATCTTTAGAGGCATTAATAGCGCCGTTAAAGCAGAATCAGACGGATATGGCAGCAGAACAATCTGCAATAATTAATTCATAATTATAGGAGTGGTGATTTGAATGAACGGGAATAACATCGAGAAAGCCAAAGAAATAATCAAAGAGACAGCATCATTTATTAATGGCATTACTTTAGAAGAAAACAAAGCACCAGATAAAGGCGCTATTGTATTTAAATTTGATAATGGCAAAATGCTCTCTCCTGCGATCCTTGGCGCTGCTGATTTAATGAAAGCAAAACAAGCGCTTGATTTCGTTATTAAAGATATCGAAAGAGCGAGAGATTTTGAAGCATTGCCAGATGATGTAAAAACAAGTCTGACGCAAAAATAAGATGATTAAAAGGCGGTAAGAAAATGGCAGAACCTAATTTAATATCTGCGTTGTTTCCTGCTTCTATAGATACATTTCCGAAGCAGAATAACTCGTATAAATATGGCGGGTTAACGCTTGCCGCCGATATAACTATTGACGCAACATCTATCGGAATAGTCTTGCCAACGGGTAAGACTATTTCTGATGTTGAGTGTCCTTCATGGATGAGTATTGATGAAGAAATAATATGGGCCGAAAGTATTGCTGATGTTGGCGGTGTTATTACACTACAAAGTTGCATAAGAGGGCGTGGCGACTCAACGGCAATAGAACATTACGCCGGCGCGTATGTAAGACAGCCTTTCACATCAGGACATTATAAATTATTATGTAATTCTATTACTGCAATTGAAACAGCTTATCTTGGCATTAATCCCACACAAATACAAGTTCCTATTACATCAGACCCCTTCGCTTATACATATTCTGGCTTACTTGGAGCCGTATATACATTGGCATTATCAATTACAAATTCTGGTAGTGCGGATATTTTAAATCGTTCATATACGATTAGCCATTATTCAGGAAGATTGCCAAGTTATTATGAAGGCTTTACTTTTGAAACAAATCCTGATAGTATATCTACAACAGTTGATGGCTTTGTGGCTGGCGATAATGAGTTTAATATAAATGTAACTGGAGCCAATAGTGGCGTAATGTTAATAGAATTCAAGAGAGAAGGGGCGTCGCATTAATATGAAAAAGATATTATTTAGTTTGATTATAATTATTGCTTTACTTGGCAATATAAATATAGCAGAAGCACAGTATGCTCATCCAGGCACTGCGATTAAAACTACTAATGGCAATGTGCAAAGTGATATTAATGCATTATATTCTAATATCGGTTCAAACACCGTTGAGATAGGCTTAGTGACAGCAGAAATTGAATTAATACAGAACAATCTTGATACAATAGAATTGGCCTTAGATGATCTTATTCTTAACGATTCAACGCAAGAATTAGAGATAGCAAATATCACTTCTGAGATATTAGCGATACAGGGTAACTTAAGCACTCTTGAAGATTTAGTTAATGCTAATATGGCATGGACAACTAATGAGATTGCATTAATAACTGCTGAAATATTAGCGATTCAAAACAATCTTGGCACTTTAGAAGATCGTATTGTTAATAATCTCGATACGATTGAATTAGAATTAGCAGATATAACGGCTGAGATAAGTTTAATAAATGATAACCTTGACACAATATCTATTCTTACAGAGGCAAATAAGGCCAATTTAGACACACATGAAACGCTTATAAATCTCAAAGCAGATAGTGCAGAAATACATACTGATATAACTCAGGCGTATGTTAACGTAATGGAATTTGGCGCAGTTGGCGATGGCATAGTAAATGATGCTACTGCAATTAATAACGCTATCAATTCACTAACATCTGGCGGCGTTGTGTTATTCCCTGCTGGTTACTATAGAATAGCATCGCAGATAACACTTACAAGCAAACATGGTATAACTCTTCGTGGTGTTGGTCATGGCAAAAATACAACTTACTTAGGCACTAATATATATGCAACTGGCTTCAATGGCCATCACTTCAGATTTATAGACTGCGTTGGTATAAGCGTTGAAAACATGAACTTAACTGCCGAAGGGCAAGATTCTTCTTTTGGTGTTGGTGGTTTATATTTTAGCTTATCAAGCAATTCAAATAATCCATATCACTCCTTTAAAGATTTGTTCATAAGTGATATATCGAATGGTGGTATCGCAATAAGCACACCGATTATGAATAACTTTAAGAATGTAACAGTAAGGAAGTGCGTTGGTGATGCTTTTAACGTATGGAGCGGAACATCAACTTCATTCTTAAACTGCTATGCGAATAACGCGACTGAAACAGGCTTTATACTTACAACAATGACATATTGCACGCTGCAAGGCTGTGCTGCTGAAGGTGCTGGCGTAGGTTATTATTTTGATAATAGCAAATCAATATCAGTAATGGGCTGCGGCGCAGAAGCAATAGTAGACAGAGGCGGAGCCTATAATGGCTATGCTTATAGAAGTATCAATGGTTCAAATGCGATAACGCTTTATGATTGCTATGATAGAATATCAGAAACAGGGACATTTAGCGAAAGTGCTGGTGGTTTGCTCGATTATATAAATCATAAAACAGATAGTAATGCACAAATAACTAAAATACATTCTTTGCCAGCATCATCTTCTGTTTATACAGATACGAGTAGCATTGGCGCAACGACTGTTCAAACTGCCGTTGATACGATTGCAGTAATGTTATTAGCGCATGATATTGATTTAGACTCGATAGCAGTTGCTATCAATAATCTTGATTTGAGATTAGATAGTGCAGAGACTAAAATAAATAATATTGATTTAAGATTAGCAAGCGTTGAAGTAGTGTTTGAGGGAGGTTCCACCGGAGAAGTCATCACTAGGACCGATGATGGATATACTTGGGAAACACCTTCATCTGGTGTTACAGATCACTTATTATTAAGCAACATTGGCACAAATACTCATGCAACTATTGATCTATTCATAACAACAGCAGAGGCATTATTAAATCAGATTAATCCTGCTGCATTACCTGATGATAGCACAGCATGGGGATATAAAACAGCAACAGGTTATGGCTATTATCCATCAAGCTCAACTGGTGGTGCTACTGTTGAATGTGTTTTAAATCTTGAATATACTGCACGTTCTCAAGGTGATGCAGCAAGTGGATATTATCGAATATTCGATTATGATGTGACATCATCTGTTATTATAAGTGGCACTGTTGGAGTTACTCAGAATGGCTTATTTCAATATGAGACTACACATTATGCCATTAGTACATGGGATGATTCTGGTACAGATAAGTTAAGAATAACAATGACATACGATGTTGATGAAACAAGTGATGTACGAGTGTCATATTATGAAACATTGCCCTTGATGGCAGTGATACAATCAACTAATGTATTAACCACTGATGGATATTTACAGGATGATTTAGATGATAGATACACTAAGGCTGAAGCAAACGCGGTAACCTCGGAAGAAGTGCTGGTGCATAACGAAGATACGAACGCGCACCTTGCAAAATTCGCCGCCATACCATTAGCGACAGCGATCGAAGACACTGCGATATTTATCAGCTCAAATGTATTCGAATTCAGCGACGACTACGACACCACCGCCGTAGTGCTGTACCGCAACGGCATCATGCAGCCACGAAGGTTGTTTACCACCGCTGACGTGGCGAGTAAGACGCGAGTTACATTTATCAGTGCAGTAAACGACAGCGACGAAATCATTTTCATATCCAATAAATAGGAGGAAGTATAACATGAAAAAGGTATTATTCATAGCCGTTATCGGTATTTTGTTATTCTCTACGGTAGCATTCGCACAGAGTGGATTCGTAAGCCCGGACCAAGTGATGCCC